>CEQY01396409.1_pt1 | contig 21252 bp, 12 predicted proteins | sample 361391 | NCBI WGS metagenome assembly CEQY01 (sample SAMEA2621075, study PRJEB7988) | marine metagenome | isolation source: saline water (ENVO:00002010), including | reverse complement strand
AAAAGCGACAGATTAGGAGTTGGGTGAGTCGGTGGTCTTCTGATGATGATAGAGCGATTGTCAGGTCGAACAAGTGTTGAGTTTGAGTCAATTCTTTCTTCCGGAAACCTATAAGTGAAGCTTTCTGGCTCTTCTACTTTTTGAAAATCTCTTGGACATGAAAACTCTTTGATATCTTCATGGCTGTAATTTTTCACATGGTTGAAAAGTTCACGGCAACTCTCTTCTGTACAACTGCATACTCGCACTTCTGTATGGAGAGCGGCAGCATAAAGAGAATTATTCTCAGTCATATGTTTTAAATTTCTGGTGATGAGCTTGTAACTGGTGTCATTAATATTTTGTATCTCAAAGATGTTTTGAGGGGGAAGACTATTGAGCTGCTCTTGTGTTAAATTTTGAGTTCCCACAAGTGGGTCAAGTGCTTCAAATTTGCATAAATCACTCGTCACTTTGAAGCCATCAAAATTAAAAGTGAGTAACTCTAAATGGTTTTGATTGCCAGAGGAGAGGATATTGCTGCAGTTCTCACTTTCACATGTACATATTTCCGTTTTTCCAATCATCCTATCTACGGCATCTTCCATTTCTCCTAAGATGCTTGGGTTTTGTACGGCTATACTTCTACAGTCATTAGAAGCAGCTTGATAATTTAATTGACCATTTTCACGATAGGTTTCAAACATTGGGTGATTTTGTCTGATAGTGTCTCCAGTTTCTTTATGAATATAATAACCGCCACCATTTTCATGATATTCATCTAAAAGTCCTAAGGAGTGGAGTAGCTCGTGAGTGATGGTGACACAGTCAAAATCTTCGTTATAGTTACCAGCATTTCCTGTTCCGAACTCTGTCCCATAATTTATAGTTTGAGGAAAAGGTCTATTATTTTCCGGTAAAAGATTAGCTTCTTCTGGTGAAATGATCGTAACATTGATCACTTCTCCGGAAGGTGACTTAAAATATTTACTGCTTGCTTCAATACAAGTTTTTATTTTATTGAACATGACATTTTGAGGAGTGACGCTGTGAGAAGTTCTTTTGAGGTCAATGGCCAGTGTGGCTTGATATTCCTAAGGGCTTTTTCGCTCAAGCAGATAAGAATTATATAATCCATTATTTCTGAGATCACTTTGTCCAACATCTAATTCACTGCATTCAGTATTTTGTTCATGCTCTCCAAGAACGGCAAGTATTTGCTGTGATAATTGTAAAGTGGTGAGATCCGTTTCTAAACTTTCTTCGCTACACACTCGATTTTGTTCCGTGGGATTAATGAGGGCATCTTTTAAGCGCTGTTGAATAATTTGAAAATTATTTCTGTATTGAACAATGAGAGGACATCTTTGATCTCGATGTTGCAATGTATTTTCTGAATCTCGACAGGGAACAGAGTCTATTAAGTAGGTTCTATGTTGATACTTAGTGGCTTTGTATTGAGAGAGTAGTTCTTCCACACAGTCTTGGGAAAAGTTTTGAAGCATAAACGGAGTCATTTCTTGGATAACAGAATCATAATGCCCGATAGTTCTATTTTCTGAAATTTCTTGATCAAAGCCGCAGCTCTGACCATTTGGAATGTTAGCCGCAGCTCGAATTTTCTGTCTGGCTTGATTGAGCTCTTCCTCTGTCGCATTCACTCTATACCCATATCTTTCTAACTCAGTAATCTGGACAGGAGTGGGCGATGCTGTTACGGACTGGGACTGAGCTTGGACAGAAGAGCCTAACGCAAAAAATAAAAACAGAGTCAATGATTGTTTAAGCCAAGTCATATGACTTTATCGGTTAGAAATCAAAAAAAATAAAGAAAATGAGTGTAAGTGTTTATATTTATTACTGAAGCTTTACCTTTTTAAGATTATTTGCTCAAATAGTAGAATGCAAAAAAACGACTATCTCATCTTAGTTAAGTCAGTGGCCATGACTTTTGTCCTTATGGCCACGACGAGATTATTGTTTATATTTTTCAATTTAGATTATTTAGTCAATTGCAATTGGAGCGAAATTTTAATCGCTTACTTGTATGGCTTTAGATTTGATTTTTCCACTGCATTTATTATTAATCTCTTTTTTATTCTCCCCAGTCTTATTCCTTATAGAAGTCCATGGTATCGCAAACTTTTAAGGTTTTTATTTTTTGCTTTCAACACCCTCTTTTTTATTCTTTGTTTAATTGATATTGAACTTTTTACTTTTTTTGGAAGAAAACTGGGTGTCGATTTTCTTGATATCGGGGGAGATATTCAAGATCAATCCTTGCAACTGATCCTCAATTACTGGCATATGTCATTGATGAGTGTGATGGGAGGGGCAGTGATATGGAAATTTTCAAAATTTATAGAACAAAAACAAACAAATAGTGCGATCCGCTGGTTTAAGGTTATCCCACTTAATTTAGGAGTGCTCATTCTTGTGGCTATTGGTGTGAGGGGAGGAGTGCAAATGCGCTCTATAAGCCCCAAGCAAGCTTTTATTTTTGATAAACACGAACTCGGTAATGTCGCTCTTAATGCTGCTTACTCGATTGTACGCTCTATGGAAAAAGATCGATTAAAAAAAATTGAATATTTCAAAGCCGATGATCTTGCTAAAGAGTATATCTTGAAGCGAAGAGATTTCAGCTATTCGAAACTTTCTGCACCTAAGTCTAACGTTGTCATTATCATTGTGGAAAGCCTCTCTCAGGAGTATATTGAAAAAGGATTTACTCCACATCTCAATAAATTATTTGAAAGTGGTCTCTACTTTTCTGAGAACTATGCAAACGGGAGAAGATCTATTGAAGCTCTTCCTTCAATATTATTAGGGTTACCCTCTTTGATTGGAAAACCTATCTATCAATCCCAGTTTCAGACCAATCATTTTGTGGGACTCCCTCAAGTGTTAAAAAATAAAGGTTATCATACCTCTTTTTTTCATGGGGGGAGAAAAGGGACGATGGACTTCGACGCTTTTGTGGGGTCTATCGGTGTCGATCATTATTACGCCAAAGAAGATTATCCCCAGCCAGAGCATTCCGATGGACATTGGGGGATTTTTGATCACTTCTACTTTGATTATTTTATAGATGAACTCAATACTTTCCCTCAACCTTTTTTCTCGACACTTTTCACGCTTAGTTCTCACCAACCTTACAGCTTACCAGCAGAGTTCAAAAATAAATTTCCAAAAGGTACATTGGATATTCACGAAAGTATTGGGTATGTAGACTTTGCTCTTCATAAATTCTTTGAGCAAGCCAAAAAACAATCATGGTATAAAAATACTTTATTTGTTTTGACCGCAGACCACACCCAAAAACTAGAAACAAAGAAATTTAACAAGACTATTGGAAGGTACCGTGTCCCCTTATGGTTTTTTCATCCCTCACTGAATTTAAATACTGCATTAAGTAAAAAAAAATCAGTGACTCAGCATGCTGATATTTATCCAAGTGTCTTAGATATTTTAAATCTTCCAGCAAAAAGTCTTTTGTTCGGCACCAGTGTATTTAATGAAGATCCAGGAGCAATGATTAATTTTAACTCAGGGCATTTTTATTATTTAAAAAATAATATTCTGGTAAAGGAACATAATGGAGCTTTTGTCTCTGAGCCTCAAAGTGGAGCAGTGATTGAAGAGCTCAAAGCCTATATTCAATACCTGCATAACGGTCTTATTAAGAACAATATCTATCGTGATTAATGCACTGCAATTGAGTGAGTGAACTTGTCAGTTGTTCATCAAAAAGTTAGGATAACTGCTGTAAATTCTAGTATTTGTCAGAGGAAAGAATGAATATCATCGGGAATCAATTAGACACAAACTCAGCTGAGTTTTTAGAGAATTTGAATTTTCATAACTCACTTAAATCTGAGTTATTAGAGAAAATAGAAACAGTTCGAGCAGGTGGTGGAGAAAAAGCAGTCGCAAAACACTTAGCGCGAGATAAGTTTTTGGTCAGAGAGAGAATAGAAAAAATTCTAGATGATGGTTCTCCTTTTTTAGAACTCTCAGAGTTGGCCGCTGATGGAGTTTATGCTGAAAATGTTCCCAGTGCGGGCATAGTGACTGGTATCGGTCGAGTTCATGGAATTGAATGTATGTTTGTGGCCAATGATGCCACGGTAAAGGGTGGGACTTACTTCCCCTTAACTGTTAAAAAACATTTGCGGGCCCAAGAGATTGCTTTGCAAAATAATCTTCCTTGTATTTATCTTGTTGACTCGGGAGGAGCTTTTTTACCTATGCAAGATGAGGTCTTCCCCGATAAAGATCACTTTGGAAAAATCTTTTATAATCAAGCTCAAATGAGTGCTAAGGGGATTCCACAAATTGCTGTGGTTCTTGGTTCATGTACCGCTGGAGGAGCTTATGTTCCGGCGATGAGTGATGAAACTATTATAGTTAAAGAAAATGGAACGATTTTTTTAGGTGGCCCTCCACTGGTTAAAGCTGCCACGGGAGAGGTGGTCACAAGTGAAGAGTTGGGTGGGGCTGATGTGCACACTCGTTTGTCCGGGGTGGCAGATCATTTTGCTGAAAATGAAGAAGATGCCCTAAGCATTGCTCGAAATGTCATTGAAAACCTAAATATCAGCCTTTTAAATAAAAATAAAATTATAGGTCATGCTCAGGAGCCTTATTATTCTCAAGATGAACTGTTGGGAATTGTTCCTAAAGACGCAAGAAAACCTTTTGATATCCGTGAGGTTATAGCCAGAATTGTAGATGGCTCTGAGTTTCAAGAGTTCAAGAAAAGATATGGCGAGACATTGGTATGTGGATTTGCAAAAATTCATGGTTTTAAAGTTGGGATCTTGGCCAATAACGGAATACTTTTTTCTGAAAGTGCCATCAAAGGAGCACACTTTGTTGAGTTGTGTAGCCAAAGAAAAATTCCACTGGTCTTCCTCCAAAATATCACTGGGTTTATGGTAGGTAAAAAATATGAGCAAGAAGGAATTGCCAAGCATGGAGCTAAACTCGTGACAGCAGTTTCCACAACAAGTGTTCCCAAATTTACAGTGATTATTGGAGGTTCTTTTGGAGCCGGGAATTACGGAATGTGCGGCCGTGCTTATAATCCAAGGTTTTTGTGGATGTGGCCTAACGCTAAGATCTCTGTGATGGGAGGGGAGCAAGCGGCGGGAGTTCTTGCCACTGTTAAACAAGATGGCCTTCGTTATAAAGGTCGCGATGAAATGAGTGAAAATGAGATTGCAAAATTTAAGCAGCCTATTTTAGATAAATATGAAAAAGAAGGAAGTGCATACTATAGCACAGCGAGGCTTTGGGATGATGGTGTTATACTACCCACTCAAACGAGAGATCATCTAGGTATGGCTTTAGCCGTATCACATAATAAAGAAATTGAAGATTCACATTTTGGTGTGTTTAGGATGTAGACATGAGTGAATTACTGAAAAAAGACTTAAATGAAAAGGGAACATTGACACTGACGCTTAATCGACCTGATGTGCATAACGCCTTTAATGATGAAGTCATCCAACTCTTAACGCTAACATTTAAAGAAATTGAAAATGACTCTCGGGTTTTGCGGGTCGTTTTAACAGGAGCCGGGAAATCATTTTGTTCAGGAGCGGATCTTAACTGGATGAAGTCGATGATCAACTATAGCTTTGAAGAGAATGTTCATGATTCAAAAGCCCTTGCTCAAATGTTTGAAACAATCAATTCTTGTGAAATCCCCGTTATTGGTTTAGTTAACGGGCACGCACTAGGAGGGGGAGTCGGACTACTAGCCGTTTGCGACTATGTGCTTGCTGTTGAAAATGCTAAAATTGGTTTTACAGAAGTTAATCTTGGATTAATTCCTGCTGTGATCTCTCCTTATTGCATGCAGAAAATTGGGATTTCTTGGGCCAGAGCACTTTTTCTAAGTGGTGAAGTCTTTAATGCAACCAAAGCTTATGATATCGGACTCGTTCATAAAGTTGTGCAAAACGAAGAGTTTAACTCTGAGTGTGAGAAGCTTATTCAGAAATTTGAAAGCTTACCGCATTCTGCTGTTTTTTCAGCTAAAGTTCTTATCAATCAAGTGGGTCATCTATCTACTGAGATGATTCAAGACTTCACCTGCGAAGCTATAGCAAACCAAAGAATATCTAAAAACGGACAAGAAGGTATGTCTGCCTTACTTGAGAAGAGAAAACCAAACTGGATTCAAAATGATAAATAAAATTCTGATTGCCAATAGAGGAGAGATCGCTCTTCGTGTTATCAAAACTTGTAAAAAATTAGGGATCAAAACAGTAAGTATCTATGCTGCTGATGATGCTCATCTACCTCATGCAAGTGCTGCTGATGAATGTATCAGTCTAGGCTCTGGAGCTTTGAGTGAAACTTATTTGAATCAAGATAAAATTATTTCTATTTGCAAAAAATTAAATGTGGATGCCATCCATCCTGGATATGGTTTTCTCTCAGAGAACACTAAATTCTGTAAAAAAGGTGAAGATAACCAAATTACATTTATTGGCCCTCATCCTGAAGCGATTGAGCTTATGGGGGATAAGATAACCTCTAAAATAAAAATGGAAAAATTAGGTATTCCCTTGATCCCTGGCTATCACGGGGATAATCAGGATGAAAAACATCTCGAAGCCGAGGCGGTTAAAATCGGTTTTCCTGTTCTCATCAAGGCCACTGCCGGTGGGGGTGGTAAAGGTATGAGAATCGTTCATGAAGAAAAAGAATTTAGAGATGCTCTGGGGGGGGCCAAAAGAGAAGCTCTTAATGCTTTTGGTAATGGTGATGTTCTTATTGAAAAATACATCAACCAACCTAGACATATTGAAGTCCAGCTTGTCTCCGATGGCGTTGGCAATCATTTTCATTTTTTTGAAAGAGAGTGTTCTATTCAAAGAAGATATCAAAAAGTTGTTGAAGAGAGTCCAGCGCCCAATATGAGTCCTGAGACTAAAAAGAAAATTTGCCAGACGGCGGTCAAGATTGCTCAAGGGATAAATTATATTGGCGCCGGAACGATTGAATTTATCATGGGAGCGGATGAGAGTTTTTATTTTTTAGAAATGAATACTAGGCTTCAAGTTGAACACCCCGTTACTGAAATGACGACCGGATATGACCTGGTTGAATTACAAATAAAAGCGGCTAATGGAGAGAAGTTTGACTTTAGTCAAGAAGATATAAAGCAAACAGGACATGCAGTAGAATGCAGAATTTATGCAGAGGACCCTGATCAAGATTTCCTACCTACCAATGGTAATATTCAAAAAATTGAAAGTTTTCCTAAGGTCGATTACAGGCTTGATTGCGGATATAGAGATGGCAATGCTATCTCCACTAACTATGATCCCATGTTAGCCAAGCTGATTACCTGGGGAGAGGACAGAGAAGAATGTCTTGAAAAAATGGATCTCGCTCTTGGTGATGTATTATTTGGGGGAGTGAAGACAAATAGAGATTATTTGCGTCGAATACTTATTCATCCTTCTTTTGTGGCAGGCAATGTTCATACTCATTTTATTGCAGAACAGTCTGAGAAATTAAGGCCGAAAGCTTTATTAGATATGGACTATGCTTTTAGTATTGCCAGTTATTTAGTTTTTAAATCAAAGCTCACCCAAAACGTTTGGGATAAGAATTTCCAAAAAATGACAAAGAAATTTATTATCAATGAAGAAGAGCAAGAAGTTATTATTTATAATTATTCTCGAGAAAAAGTGGAGTTAGAAATAAATGGAGAGAAGTACCTTTTCCGTACTTTAGTCTGGAGTCCCCAAAGTATTATTTTGGAGCATGCGGGAATTCAGTTTGAAGCGAATCGCTTTCTTATTTCACCTAACGAAACCTATCAAATCTTTGTTTCTCACTTAGAAGTTGAGATCAGAGAGATTAAAAAAGCTATGGGAAGTACATTAACTTCACATTTAACTGAAGGCTCTCTACAAAGCCCTATGCCTGGGAAAATTTTCAAAATTCTATGTAAGATTGGTGATCAAGTTGAAAAAGGTGATCCTGTTATGATCGTGGAAGCGATGAAAATGGAACACACGATTAAAGCACCTAAAGAAGGAAGTATTGCCGAAATATTTTTTAATGAAGGAGACCAAGTTCAAGGTGGTGTTCTTCTCTGTGAGATTGAATAAGGTCAGCTATGTTTGAATACAGTGATGATTTTGTGAAAATTGTTGAAGTCGGGCCAAGGGATGGACTGCAAAATGAAAAAGAAGTCCTCAAGCTAGCAGAAAAGTTGGAGTATATTAGGCTTTTAAGTTTGTCAGGTTTAAAAACCATTGAAGCGACTAGTTTTGTGAGGCCAGATCGTATCCCACAAATGGCCGATGCCACTGAATTATTCAAGCGCGTCCGATCACTCCCTGATTTTGATAATATAAGTTTTCCTTGTTTGGTTCCCAATTTAAAAGGTTATGAACTCGCTAAAGATGTGGGTGTTAAAGAGATCTCTTTATTTTCAGCAACGAGTGATGAGTTTACCAAAAAAAATATCAATTGCACGGTAGATGAATCTTTTGAACGCATGGCCGAAGTGGCGACGCAAGCGAGTCAAGATGGGATTAAAATCAGGGCCTATATTTCAACTGCTTTTGGCTGTCCTTATGCTGGTCACATGGGATCTGAGAAATTAATTAAAGTTATCGAACAATTTTTAAAACTTGGAGTCTACGAAATTTCAATTGGGGATACCATCGGTGTGGCAACTCCTAAACAAGTTTATCAATCAATTTTGGCCATAAAGTCTGTTGTTGGCCTGGATAAAATCGCCATGCACTTTCATGACACGAGAGGAATGGCCCTGGCCAATATACTTGTTTCCCTAGACCAAGGTGTTCGCGTCTTTGATTCTTCCTCTGGTGGTCTGGGAGGTTGTCCTTATGCTAAAGGGGCTACGGGAAATGTAGCGACAGAAGAAGTGTTGTATTTACTTAATTCCCTCGGGCTCAAAACAAATATAGAAGAAGAAAAAATCTTTCAAGCTTCAAAATATATTCTGGAAAAAGTTAAAAAAGATAGCCCATCTAAATATTTTCAAGTCTTGAAGTCAAAAAAATCATAGGACCAAAAAAAAAGTGTGATTAAATAAAATATACTTTTTCTTTATCAAACATACATCCAGTTTAGCTTTACATGCCCCGACGATTTTAAAACATAAAAAATAGCGATCGGACCAATCGTTTTTAAAAAATAGGCTTTGACTTTTATCATCTGATTTTTGAAAATAAACTTAAGCAACAAATGAGGGGAGTTTAGCAATAAAACTAGGAACAATTATTCCTTTTTTATTTTTGGTCGGATGTTCAAGCATCCAATTTAATTCAACCGCAATTATTCCTATTAAGTTTGATGAGAACAAAAATCATTTTAAGAATGTTAAATATAAAGTAACGAAATCTTTTTACCTGTGGGGACTTCTGCCCGACACAAATACGGTCTCTCTAGATAAAGTATTTGAAGCGAAAGGATTGAGTTCTGTTTCTAGTCTTGAGATTCAAGAGGTAGAAACCTTTAAAAAAGCAGGTTGGATGGTGGCCACCTTAGGTCTTTATTATCCACAGACATTTCTCTTAAAAGCGAAAGCAACAAAATAGCGGCCAAGGAAGGGTGCTTTATTGGCCAAGGATGGCCTTTATATTTTAATCATCGAGAGACTTTAACAAATCATTAAAAAAATTAGATTTATAAGCTTCGGCTTCTTCTTCAGAAAGGTGACCGAAAGTGTTTCTGTCTTGTTCTACATAAAATTGATCATGCTCTATTAAAAATCGGCTAGGATGCCTGACTAAATCTTTCCCGTAAATTTTTCTCTGTTTTGCAAATGTCATGATAAGTCTGCGTTTGGCCCTGGTCATTCCCACATAACAGAGTCTTCTTTCTTCATCAACATTACCACTTTCTTTTATAACGTTTTTATGGGGAAGGAGTTCTTCTTCAACACCCACCATAAAACAAGTATCAAACTCAAGGCCCTTGGAAGAATGCAGAGTCATGAGCTGAACCTCATTTTTTTGAATCCCTTCTTCATTATTTTGGTTGTCTTGATTATCAACTAAGAGGAGTCTCTCCAGGTAATTCCCAAGAGTGGCTTCTTCGTGAAAGCGATCAACAAAGCGATCCGTACTTAAAAGAAAACTTCGCACGTCATCTTTTTTTCTGGCGGCAACCTTGGGGGAGTCATAGGATTTTTTGATAAATTCAAAATAACCAATTTCTTCAATAAGTGCATTCAAAGCCTGGGTGAGAGTCATATTTTCGAAATGTAACTTTCCCTTATCTATAATATCGATGAACTCTGAAAGAGGTTTTGCTTTTTTCTCATTGGGGTCTTGAGCTAGCTTTCGAATGACTTGGAGTAAGGTTTGGTTACTTTCTTTTCCTAGATCAAGAAATCTTTTGAGACTTTGTGTCCCTATACCTCGTTGGGGAATATTTAATATTCTTCTCAGAGATAATTCATCTTTTGGATTATGGATGACAGAGAGATAAGCGATGAGATCTTTAATTTCTTTTTTCTCATAAAATTTCTGGCCACCAATAACGGTATATGGAACTTGGGCAAGCCTTAGCTGATCTTCAAAAGGAGGTATTTGGGTGTTGCTGCGATAAAGTAAGGCAACGTCCCCAAGAAACTTACCCTGTTTTTGAATTTCGATAATTTCATCAACAACGATTTGTGCTTCATGATCTGAATTTCCACAAGACCAGAGAATGGGAACGGGCCCTTCGAAGTTCTTGGTTTTCATCGTTTTATCTTTACGAACTTTATTATCTTTTATGACTGAATTTGCGAGCTTGAGAATTTTTCCTTGGGAGCGATAATTGTATTCTAATTTAATGACCTTGGTGCCCTGATAAAGTTTTTCAAAATTGAGGATATTGGTTATATCTGCTCCTCGAAAAGCATAGATGGATTGGTCATCGTCACCTACCACACAAATATTATGATGAGTGGAAGTGAGGGCCCTCACCATTTCAAATTGCAGTCCGTTGGTGTCTTGATACTCATCAATCATAATGTATTTGTAGCGAGCAGAATATTTTTTTGCCACTTCAGGCTGCTCTTCAAAAAGCTTTACACAAAGAAACAAAATATCATCAAAGTCTACCGCATTATAAAAATGAAGTTTGTCTTGATAGAAGTGATACACGTATTCCGTGGCCACATCATATGGGTTTTCCGGATCATAAAATTCCGTATCTTTAAATTCAAGATGGGAAATGCCGTTATTTTTTAACAGCCCAATTTTGCTGGCGATAGTTTTTTTATCAAAGCTAGCTTTATCCATTTTAAACTGTTTGAGTCCTTCCCGGATAATGGCCATCTGATCACCTTGATCATAAATGGTGAAGTCTTTGCTGTAACCAATATGATGGATATCCTCACGTAGAATTTTTATCCCCAAGGAATGAAAGGTGGAAAGTGAGATTCCTCTTTTACGCTTGCGTCCAATAAGTTTTGTGACTCTTTCATTCATCTCTAGAGCAGCTTTATTGGTAAAGCTTACAGCAAGTATGTCTTTGGGAGGAATACGCAAATTAGCGATCATATGACCGATACGATAGGTAATGGTTCTAGTTTTTCCGGAACCTGCACCAGCAAGAATAAGGACAGGACCATTGATGGTCTCTGCTGCTTGGCGTTGTTCTGGATTAAGCCCTGCGAGATCAACGATATTCATAGAAAATTAATGTATGCAAAGGCCCTAGAGCTGTAAAGTCTTAATTGCTGTCAACGTTTAGCACAGGCCATCTCACCCTTTATTCGGGTTTTTTTATAGTATTTATAACCAAAACGCTTGACGTAAGCTGGGTTGCAAAGATGCCTCAAAAGCTCTGGACGAAGGCAATTGTCGAGCTCTATTCTTTGGTCTTGGAGACAGGCCAGAGCTGCAAAAAAATTAGGGTGTTGGTATAAACTTTTAAGAATTTTTTCTTCCGTTATAGGGCTTCCATAAAAATAACTACTGGCCGCTGACCAATAATGATTTTCGGCCCATAAATAAAAATGATTCGCTGAAAGAAAAATTCCTTCATCAGGAAGTGCTCTTTGGGCATCTCTTAAAATGAGGGTGGATCTTTTAAAATCTTTTTGTTTAAAAAACTGCATAGCATAGAGTTTAGATACTGTTGGGTGTTCAAGCCCTAAAAACTTATGTTCATAATGAAACATGGTTTGTTCATTTTTATAATGAGAGAGGTGATGGATAAGAAAGGTAGAAATATTAATGAGAAATAACGCTCCAATGATGAAAGAGCGAAGTTTATGTTTGCTTAAGGATTGATAGGCCATCACTAAAAAAGGGAGGGCCAGATAGCAACCGAGCAAGCCTCGAGAGGGGTAGAACCATTGATTTCTTAGAAAACTTGAAATAAGAAAACTGGGAATGATAAAAATACTAAGTGCTATTACTAAATAGCTTAAAAGATTTTTTCTTCTTTTTAAAATTAAAACCGTACTGAAAATAGCTATGGCTAATGAGAACAAATACAACAAGATTTGATAGGATTTATTTTTGTGAATGACATACCAATCATTATAATCCCCAAAAAAGTTCTGATAATAGGGAGTGAGAAAGGCCCTCAGATAATCATAAGTCGCCCAGAGGGCCACAGCATTAAATGTCTCCTTAGGAAATTGATAGACATATTTATTTTCTTGTAAGTTTTTAGCAATTCGCTCTCCCGGAGAGAGAAAAAGAGGAAAGAGAAAATTGAAAACCAAAGTCAGTGCAATGATAACTCCTGCTGCTGTGATATGAGTTTTGTTTTTATGCCAAAAATCTTTGAGATCTTGGGAGGACAAATATTTATGAATGGCAAAAGCGATCAGTGCAATGACAAAATACAAAGGTCCTTCGGAGCGCACGAATTTTAAAAAAAGAGCACAAAGGATTATAGAGAAGAAATTTTTTAAACTGAGTTTATGACAATGGTTGATGACATAGAGTGAGAGCACACTGGCCAGAATGGTATAAACATAGGAGTGAGCAGCAGCATAATAAAATGGAAAAGCCACATAGGCGTTAAGTCCAAATAAAATCCCAGCAATGAGTGAAGTGTGACGTGATCCATCGAAAGCTCTAAACAATAAATAGAGTGTCAGAAAAATCATGGCCAAATTAATCAGAGACGTAGTGGCAAAATCTCCGCCAGTATAACAAGAGATAGCTAGAGGGATGGTTCTATATCCCGGAGCTCGTTCAAGTAAATGACAGGCATTAGTCACATAGACGGCGTTATCTAGTAGAATCATGGAAACCTTAAGTCTAAAAATCAGTGTTTCTTTAATAATAAATTTAAGAACTTAAAAGTCTAGTACGCTTCAGAAAATTAAGCAAAATCTGCCAAGAAGAACTGTCATGACAGCTTTGGTAAATATATAGTGTTTAGTTTTCTCAAGACTCAATATCATCGATTAAAACCAATAATATCAGTTAGATAGGTTGGAAAGACAGTTATTCCAGTAAATACCTGGGAGATAATAAAACTGTTAATTTATTGGAAAAATTGACCGATAAAACGTTGAGGTAATTTCTATGAAAACAGTTTTGAGCAATTTATCCCTTCTGAGTTGTCTGCTTCTTTTGAGTTGTGGAAGTCCACAAGGCACATCGAAGTTAAAAGTTTCAATAGGAGCCATCACGGCCAATACCAGTTTTCCTGGTGGTTTATTTGTGACTGGCTCGAATGATAAAGGGGATACGTTTTCAGTATCGGTACCCAATGATAATGACCTCGAATTAGAACTTGCTAACGGCACTTGGAATATTGGAGTGCTAGGTTATGATGGAACTCAGCCTTATACCGGAAAACCATTTTGTGCTCATAAACAAGGGCTTGTTCTCTCTGGAAATGACATCGATCTCTCTTTTGATGCCAGCAAGTCAACATGCCTTGAGTATACGGATCCACAGTCATTAATTTCAGGAACATCTATTGCACCTCTTAAACTCTTTAGTTGTATGGGGTTAAAAAAACACTTTGATCTGGGAGAATCTATCACCAACGAGGATGCCCCAAGTTTTGATTGTCAAGGTGGTGGCGATGGAGGTGGTGCTGGAGCTGGCGGTTATCAAAGTTTTAAAATTGCAGTGGGAACAAAAACTCCTTCAGGAACTCTCGGCAAAGCTGGAGCAAGTAGTTGTATCGGCCTTGGTAATACTGGCAATACGAGCTCGATTGAGTTTCCGGTTAACTCTGGAATTAGTCTACATGTGACGGCTTATTCAGGGACTGGTTGTACGGGGAGCACCAAAGCATATTTTTTTAATAAAGGACTGAGCTTCAATGCTCTCAATAATCTAGGTCAAGCGGCCGTTGATGTTGGAAATAGCGTCAATGTTTATTTACATGCTGACAGATGTAATCAAGCTCAGCAACTAGCAAGCCCTTTTGCATCAACCTCAAGCTCAGGAGACTATCATCTTATTTGCCACCCAAATCAGTTTGTTAATATTGGTACTAGTGGAACAAGTAACCATACTTTTGAGATTGGACGGGATTTGGATTTTAGCCAAGTGACTAATCCTACTGGAGCTGATTCGTATACACAAACTATTTTTGCAGGAAACCTAAGAGGAAATTTTAGAACCGTCAAAAATGGGAATAAAGCTTTATTCAATAGAATAGAAGGTAATAGTAATGATAGCATTTATATTTCAAATTTAATTATAGATAACTTCGATATCAATGCCAGTGGTCATGCATCTCCAGAATACGGTATATTCACAAATTCAATTTACAATTTCGCAGGTAAGAATAATATTGAGTTTGGGGGAATTTATCTACTTCCTACCAATGAATTATCTGTTAATGCTTCACCTGGTGATAAGGTTGGTGCCTTTGCTGGGCGGGTATTTCATGATGACATTGATTCTAGAACAGAGCTTAGAAATATTCATTCCATGGCCACTGTAGCGAGTAACTCAACTTCTATTGATACATTCACAGGAGGGCTCGTTGGATCAATTAGTGACCAAACCGGTTATGGGAATGTTCGAGTTGAGTACAGTAGCGTAGGAAGAATTAAGATTCCCGCTTTTGATTTTATCGATGTGATTTTTTCCGGGATTGATGTTGAAGGAAAAGTTTCTATTAGTGGTCTTAATAATGTGGGGGGACTGATTGGAGCTTCAGATAGTGTTACGGTGGAAGGAAACTATATAGATGTTGAATTAAATGCCCACTCTGAAGTTGGAGGTGTAGTTGGTTCAGTAACATCTCCGGCCAATTTTTATTCGAGAATTGAAAGCAGTTTTGCAAGTACTAAAATCGTCCCCACTGGATCAGGACCGTTTGATAGTTTAGGTGGAATGGTTGGAAAGTTTGAACAAAGTGGATCAAATTTAAGTTTTGATATCAATAGTTCGGTTGTTTTTTTAGATCTTCAAGCACCCACAGAGACCATAAATAATGTTGGAGGAGTCGTAGGGCATTACCTAACTCCCTATAGAGCAGAGCTATTTATAAGCAATACCAAAGCTGTTAATGATATTTCTGCCGATGGTGATTATTATGGAGGCCTTGTTGGTTATTATGATACAGCTGTAGGATGGTCTCAAATTGATCTCTTAGCCGGAGAAAAACCAGCAATATCGAATTCGATTGCTCAAGGTTATATTGGAGCAGATGGTAATGATGGCTTTTATCGGGGCGGACTTATAGGAAAAGGAATTGACGCTGATATTTATAGATCTATTGCTTGGACAAAAATTTTTGGAAGCCAACTTTTAGGCGGTGCTTATGGATATGCTAATAATAGTGTTGTCCATGAAAGTTTGATAGATGCAAATGTCGAGTCAAACTCGTCAGTCACTTTTGCTGGTGGAGTAGCTGGTGAAGTTAGTTTTACAACTTCTGGAGGCTTAGATTTTTTTCGATGGAGTAAAGTTGATGCATCTGTTGGTTCGTCCTCTACTATTGGGGCTGACTGTTTTGCAGGGAAATGTGGTCTAATCGCTGGAAATCTCGCTATTGGAACAGCACTAACAAGTAATCTTACATATGACTCTATTGCTGTTGGCTCAATATATGAAAACTCAAGTACAGACTTAGGTACACCTAATTTATGTGGTCATTCTGATTCTAACTTTGGTAACCCCTGCGTTGGAGGTTCTGAATATCAGTCAGCAACAACATTTACAACAGATGCTAGTTGTGGAGTTTTCAGTTTTGCTCCATTCGTAGAGGATGGAGGAGTTTGTGTACCACTCTTCGAAAAACAATGGGCCAAATTTGGACGTTTTAATAATACAGATGGGTATCTAGCCGGAAATAATATTGAACCTTTTGAAATTGCAAACACGACTGATTGGAATAATATCAGTGCTGATTCATTCCTTATGGCAAAAAGTTTTGAGTTAACGAATCATCTTGATTTTGGAGATTCTGATGCAAATATCAATGCCATTGGGTCCGATTCAGAACCATTTAAAGGGGCTCTTTTCTCTAATGGCTACCGGCTCCTAAATGTGAGAGTCAATGCGACAGCTTCCAAAAGAGGTGTGTTTAATGTGATTGATTCAGGAGCTGTCATTGGTACAGAAGATGAACCTCTTAAAGTCAGAGATTTTATTCTTGATTGTGGCAATGAAAGTAATTGCGGATTTATTGGAAGAGCTGGTCGTGATTCAGCTACGGGTGATTACGGAGACGTTAGGTTATCTACTCATGTTATAAACGCTATAATTTCAGCGGGGACTGCTGATTGTGTGGGAGGACTTGTTGGGCGTGTTGCTACTTCTGTGAGAATGGATAGAGTAAGATTTGATGGTCGAATAGGTGTGAGTAATGGTATCGGGGTAGGTGGCTTTGCAGGTTGTGTAGGGGCTAATGTATCAAGTAATGATGTTAGGCTGAGTATTCAAGACTCTGCTGTAACTGCCAAGTTTATACGAGGCTTTGATTATGTAGGTGGTATGATTGGTAAAGATAGCAACTCAGTAGGGTCGAACTATGTAGAAATTAGAAACTCATTTGTAGTTTTTGATGAAAGTAATACGAATTCAGGAAGTTTGGCGATTGATGCGACTGGAGGAAGTTATGTCTCTGGACTCGTCGGTGGCTTTGATATGAATAGTAATAGTAGTCTATCCTTTGATACTGTTTATGTTGACACCTCAACTGCGCGAGTGCCTGCTAATTATAAACATTTCGCCAGAAGTATAGGTACTTATGATTTTGATAGTAATGATTACTTCAGTGATCTAGCCATCATTTGGAATAATACCTCAAATGCTACCTTTTATACTTCAGGATCGGATACAGTTCCAAGCCACGGCTACGATATAGAAGCTGTAAGCGCAGCTGAACTTGCTGAAGGTGATGGAAGTGCTGAGTCTTTTGAAGCCTCAGCTGATGGACGCTCTGATTGGTATTATGATGGTGAGAGGCTCTTGAAACTAGATTGGATGAATCCAAATTACACCGATATTTAATTAATCAAAGACAAAAATTAATATTTTAGATAAACTATCCCCTCAATCAATGAGGGGATTTTTTTATGAAGCATTTAGTCACATCTGCACTGCCTTACGCTAATGGACCGATTCACTTTGGCCATATTGCTGGAGTTTATCTACCTGCTGATATTTATACTAAGCACCTCAAGCTTAAAGGTGAGAAATGCATCCATATCTCTGGTTCAGATGAGCATGGGGTGGCGATCATGCAAAATGCTCAAAAAGCTAAAAAGACCTATCAAAAATATGTAGATAAATGGCATGAAAGTCATAGCAAGCTTTTTGACTCCTATGGAATTAAATTTGATTTTTTTGGACAAACTTCAAGTGAGTATCACGCGGAAGAAGTCCTTATTTGGTTTGATGAACTTTATAAAAAAGGCTTTATTGAAAAACGCGCAGAAGAGCAGTTGCAATGTCAAAGCTGTTCCAATTATCTGCCTGATCGTTATGTGGAAGGGGAGTGTTATGTATGCCATTACCCTGAAGCGAGAGGAGATGAGTGTCCAGATTGTGGGACATGGATAGACGCAGTCAAGCTTATTAATCCTGTTTGTAAATTCTGTGGATCTAAAGAGATTGAAGTTAAATCGGTTGATCAGTGGTATTTGGCCCTCTCTAAATTTCATAAAGAGTATAGAGAGTGGTTTGAAGGGCAATCCAAAGAGTGGCGGAAAACGGTCACGAGTTTCGTGGATTCTCTTACCAAAAAAGAGATGGTGGATCGTGCCATCACCCGAGACTTGGACTGGGGTATAGATGTACCTCTTGATGAAGCTAAGGGGAAAAAACTCTATGTGTGGTTTGATGCTCCTATTGGCTATGTCTCCAATACCAAAGAATTCTTAAAAGACTCGAATGAAGATTATATGAAAGATTGGTGGCAAGCGGATGATGTGGCCATCACTAATTTTATTGGCAAAGATAATATTATCTTTCACGCCATAATTTTTCCTATGATGAGTCTTGCCAGTGGACGGGCCCATGCGGTCACAAACTTGCCTGCCAATCAATATGTTAATCTTGAAGGTAAACAATTCTCTAAATCTAAGGGTTGGTATATTGAAGCTGACAAAGCCGTGAATGAATTTGGAGTGGATGCTCTTCGCTATTATCTCACCACGCTTATCCCTGAGACCAATGATTCGAGTTTTACCTGGGAAGGTTTTGAAGCCAAGATTAATAATGAGCTGGCCAATAATATTGGTAATTTTGTGAATCGTTGTATGACTTTTTTCTATAAAAATTGGAATGATGGTATCGCTGGAGAGAAGTATAAAACTTTTTTTGAAACAGATGATTTTAAAGAGTTGCAAAAACAAATTAAAACGATCAATGAAACTCTCGATCGTGTTCAAATTAAAAAAGCCTTAGAACAAATCATGGCGCTGGGGCAAACGGCGAATACCTTTTTCTCTGACAGAGCTCCTTGGGCTCAGATCAAAGAGGATGATGACGCCGCGGCGACTACGATTGCTCATTCAAGTATCTATGCCCTAAGCTTAGCTTGTTTATTTAAGCCCTATTTACCTGTTCTCTCTGGAAAAATCATTGAGTATTTTGGAGATGTCTCAGATGAGCTTATTCAAGATATCTACACTGGTGAGTTTAAGCTGGCGCAAGAGTATTTTGCCAGTGGTGTTCAGTTGGTTAAAAAGCCTAAGGGGCTAGTGAAGAAAGTTGATGCTGATAGAATTAAAGAGCTTAAAGCGGAACTCACTCAGAAGTCTTAATTATTTGGATCTGAAACGTCTATTTGAAGCTTGAAGTTTGATAGGCTTTTTAAATTCAATATGAGTTTGATTCCAGCTTTGAACCATTTGTCCTGTTTGGGAATCTATATAGGCTTCAAAACTTAAAGGCAGACTCTTACCATTATCATAGTTCACTACAATATGTTCAAGATACCGGGCTATTCCATCTTTAACTTTTAAAACACTTTTTTTCTTCTTAATTTCAAGACCACTCAGTTCATCATTTCTAATCATTCTTTTTAAGTTTTTCTCATATAAAGAGAGCCAATTCTTATTATAATGATTTGAAAAATGAAGTTTTTGGTTTTTGCTAACCTTTCCAATCACAACACGCTCTTTATTATTGGTATTTTTAGAAACTGCTTTTCTCATACGAGGAATTGCTTTCTTTTTTACACTGGCGGGCTTGCGTTTTTTTTGAGAAACGTGGTGAGCTTTTTGAGCGCTAGTTTTGTTCACAGCAACTTTTTGAGTCTTTGGGGGCTCTTTTTCTACTTTTTTATTTAAAGACGAATCTTTTTGGAAATAGATAGTTAAACACAATGTGAGAATAAAACTAGCACCGAGAAAGAGTTTAAATTTTGTATCAGATTTTTTCACGTTTAATCCTCAATAGTAAAATTAAAATTAATCACTTTATAAGGTGAATGGCCTGCGAATTGAAAGTCAGCGTAATCATCACCCGAGTTATCATCATTATAACAATCGATGCAGTTAGAAAACCTGACTCTGAAACGACAGGTAAACTCTGTACCATAGGTATTCCATTTGTTAACTTCCATCAGAGTAATCCCACTGGCATTAAAGGTGACACTCCCATCTTCCACATCTTCCAGAATGGTTTCATCCCAAGTTTGAGTGGCATTTATTTTCCCCAAGATAGCTTGAGTCGCCCCTGGTAAAAAGCGAATAAGACATTCGTTGGGATTAAATTCTGAACCAGACATAGACGGATTATTCAGGCAATCTTTATCATCTAAGTTAAGCTGGGCTTTTCTGAAAAAATCTTGGTTCACCCATTTCGTTTCGTTATCATCCGAATATTTCACCAGACAGATGGGTTGTGGTGAATCAAGCTCATATTTAGGATAAACCGTAGAACTCACCACCTCTGTTAAATCCAGTTGTTCATTGGTGCGGGAAGTGTAACTACAGTCTCCTGCACTTGGAGTTGAAGACTCATCTTCTGCTACACCACCTTCAGTATCTTTTGGAAAATCATCTATAATACAAGGTGAGAAGTTTGCCGTCGCTCCAGCAATAGAACCATTGGCCAGGGCCATGGTGTTAAGCTCACGAGAGACAAATAAATCATTATTGTCATCAAGTTTCATATGATCCCAATCATTGGCCAGGATTTGCAGGCCTCCGATGGTTGAGTTGGAATTATTGCGAAGTCTGAGCGAGACTCCAACCACTTCTCCCGGTGAGATCGTGACATTATTATTATTGTATTCAGTACCAGCAATCCCATCTGTGGTTGAGACATTTTTTCCTTCAAAAGTAAGGGCGGTTAAAATGCTGGAGATACTATCTGGTCCGTCAAAGACATAAGCCTGAGATTCTTCATCGAGCTCAATTAAATCTTTTGTTACCAAGATGGATTTATTTCTATTGTCCTCATTCACTTCAGTATTAAAGAAGGGGAGAGTGGCATTATAAGTGCTTGGGTTAAAAAATCTGCTGATAAATAAATTATCACCGGCATAGCTATTATAAGTGAGGGCCAATAAACTATCAGAGTCAAAACCATTTCCTTTGTCTTCATAAGATTTAAAAAGAAGAAGTCCATAATCATCCATCAGTTTTTCAGATTCATCTATGGTAAACTGAGGACACAGATCCCCACTGATATGGTGAATAAGATTCTTTCCAAAAATTCTAAAGAAGCGTCTGAAGTTAGGTGGATTGACAAATTGAGTCCAGAGATATGAATGCTCTTGGTTTAAATTGGTAAAATACACACTATCTAATGAAGTGTCTCCAGTGTCGTAATGGGAAAAGAGGTCTGAGCCTTTGGCAGTGAGGTCTCCTATTTCAGCAAGAGTTTC
>CEQY01118364.1_pt1 | contig 21315 bp, 21 predicted proteins | sample 361391 | NCBI WGS metagenome assembly CEQY01 (sample SAMEA2621075, study PRJEB7988) | marine metagenome | isolation source: saline water (ENVO:00002010), including | reverse complement strand
AGGGCTTGAACAGTCAAAGTAAAATTCTATATAGTTAGCATTCATTAATAATAAATATTTTAAATTAATTATCTTGTATAAACAGAAAAAAGCTCTGAGCTTGCTTGCAATAATCTCGCTTAGTATTAGCTTAGATGCAAAAATTAACATATTTCCTTCACAAGAAAAACAAATACTATGTCAAGAAATTTTTAAAAAGATGACAGAAGAGCACTTTTTTAACAATAAAGATTTAAGTTATCTTAATGCTAAAATATTTGATTCATTATTAGATCAGTTAGATCCTGAAAAGATATATTTTACAGAACATGAAACTGTTTCATATAAGAGAAAATTTTCCAAGTATGACGATCAGTTTAGTTTAAGAAGAAAATTTATAAATCCCCCTCTTTGCTCTATAGATCTAGAATCCAAGTTTCAGTTTATAAATCTCTACCTTAATAGACTAATTGAATCAACAAATTATCAACTTAAAGAAGTTGCAAAAAAGAATTTTGATTTTTCAAACGACGAAACAATCTTAATTAATGATCAAAAAAAACTTCGAAAAAGAAATAAATATGAATTAAAGAAATTATGGAGAAAGCTTTCAAAAAATGATGTGTTGACATCGATGCTAGCTGATAAAAGCTTACAAGAGGCAACTCAAACTATACAGAAAAGATATAAGAACAGGCTCAGAAGAATTTCTCAAAGAAATGAAGAGGATATTTTTTCAATCTCAATGAATAATTTAACTTCTTTTTTTGATCCACATTCGTCTTACTTATCTCCTAGATCAGCTGAAGACTTTGAAATGAAAATGAGTCTAAAGCTTGAAGGAATTGGTGCTTTGTTAACAACTGAAAATGATTATCCAACTATAGTGAGCGTAGTGCCAGGTGGTCCTGCTGAAAAAACTAAGAAAATTAATCCTGATGACAAAATTGTTAAGATATCTCAACCAGATGAATTAAATACAATGCCTGTTGATGTTGTAGGTTGGAGAATTGATGAAGTAGTTCAATTAATAAGGGGGAAAGCTGGCACAAAAGTTAAGCTAGAACTAATACCTGCCAAAACAGAGGATTTTAGCGAAAGAAAATTTGTAACAATTATCCGTGAGAAAGTGAAACTTGAAGAACAAGCAGCAAAATCTACAATTATCAAAGTTGAAAGAAATTTGCAGACAATAAAAATTGGCATTATAGAGTTACCCGCATTTTATATAGATTTTAATGCATGGCAAAACAGAGATCCTGATTTTAGAAGTAGTGCAAAGGATGTCGAAAAATTACTCAGTGATTTTAACTATCAAGAAGTTGATGCTGTTCTGATTGATTTAAGAGGTAATTCTGGAGGTTCTTTGTATGAAGCAAATAGATTGATTGGACTATTTGTTTCATCAGGAGCAACCCTTCAAGTAAAAGAAAGTAATGGGAGTGTCAGACCTTGGGGAGATGCTCGGGCTAGGCAAATATGGAAAAAGCCCGTTGCAGTAATGGTTGATAGATTCTCTGCATCTGCATCAGAAATTTTTGCTGGAGCCATTCAGGATTATCAGAGAGGAATAATTATTGGTCAAAAAACATTTGGTAAAGGAACGGTTCAAACACTTGATAATTTAAGTTCAGGTCAGCTTAAAATTACTGAGTCCAAATTTTACAGAGTCACAGGGTCTGGGATGCAAAATAAGGGAATTCATCCAGATATTATCCTGCCTAGTTCTTGGGATATAGAAGAAATTGGTGAAAGCTCTTTCGATACTGCCCTTCCATGGGATGAAATAAAACCAGTTAGATTTCAAAAATTTTTTATGGATTCCTCTATTATTTCTGATTTAACGAATCAACATCACATAAGAGTTAAAGAAAATCCTAATTTACAGTATATCCTCAATATCAGAGAGAGATATGAGTTGCAAAAAAGCAAAAGTGAAATTTCTCTTAATATTAAGAATAGACAAAATGAAAAAAAAGAAAGGCAAATATGGGCATTGGAAGTTGAAAATAAAAGGCGTGCTTTACTTGATTTAGAAATATTTGATTCCTATAAGGCCATGGAGAATTACAAAGAATTAAAAGAGATAGAAAATAAAGATCTACAAATAAATATTGATGATGACTATCTTTTATATGAAGGTGCTGAAATTCTCTCTGATTATATGATATTAAATCAAAACAACTATCTAACCGAGGCTGCTTAAAAATGAAAATCGTATCATTTAATATAAATAGCATTAGAGCTCGGCCTCATCAACTTATTCATCTAAGAGATACAATCAATCCTGATATTATCGGAATTCAAGAGACAAAAGTTAATGATCCTGAGTTTCCTATAAATGAAATTAAAAAAATTGGCTATCATGCTGAATTCTGGGGTCAAAAAGGTCACTATGGGGTTGCTATTCTAAGTAAGAAAAAACCGTTAGACATTCAAAAAGGTTTCACCTCAGATAAAGATGATGATCAGAGGAGATTTATTCAGGCTACCTTCAAATGGAAAAAGCAGGAAATAGTAATTATGAATGGTTATTTCCCTCAAGGGGAAAATAGATCACATGAAACTAAATTTCCTTTGAAAATCAAGTTTTATGATGATCTAGAAAAACATATAAAAAAACTTAAGAGAAAAGAGAATAATCTTATAATAATGGGCGATTTCAATGTTGCTCCAAATAAGATGGATATAGGTATTGGGGAGCAGAACGTAAAAAGATGGCTTAGAGATGGCAAAACAGCTTTTCTACCAGAAGAAATTGAGATGTGGAATAAAATTAAAGATTTGGGATTTATAGATACATGGCGTCATGAAAATCCAAATGAAGAAAAAATTTATTCATGGTTTGATTATCGATCAAGAATGTTTGATGATAATCCCAAAAGGGGTCTAAGAATAGATCATATTTTATTATCTGAGCATCTATCTTCATACATAAAAAAAACCGGAATAGACTACATCGCAAGAGGTATGGAAAAACCTTCCGATCATTGTCCAGTTTGGTTAGAATTGAAATAAGAGTATATTAATTTACCTTTTAGATTTAAAAAATCCTTTAAGGAGCTTGGAGGAGTCCTTTTTCATATAACCTCCTCTGAAAGTTACCTTATGATTTAAATCTCCTCTATCAAAAAATCGGTCAATTGAAACAATTGCACCTGTCTTTGGTTCAATAGCTCCAAAATATAAATAATTTAATCTAGCGTCTAAAATCGCTTTTGCACACATATGACAGGGTTCAAGAGTGACGTAAATATCGCACCCATTAAGCCTATAGTTATTAACATTTTGACTTGCATTATTAATAGCAATAATTTCTGCATGTGCAGATATGGAGTTTTTGGCAATAACTCTATTGAAACCTTCACCAATTATTTCTCCTTCCTTAACTACAACTGCGCCGACTGGAACCTCATTTTTGTCATATGCCATTCTAGCCAAACCTATGGCATGTCGCATAAATTTATCTTCATACATTTTTTTAGATTCAAATGAATTTAGCCCATTCTTCTATAGGTCGTCTTTCAGATTGCAGAGAATTGATTTCATCCTTTTCATCACGATAGCCTATGCACATTCCACAAAACAAAACATCGTCAGGATCTGATTTTACAAACTCTGATACGCTGTCATGCTTTATAGACCATGCTTCTTGTGCACATGTGTCTAATCCCTCCTCTTTCGCAAGCAGCATAAATGTTTGTAAGAACATCCCCAGATCTGACCATTGGGGTGGGCCCATTTGTTTGTCAATAAAACAAAAAATTGCAGCTGGTGCACCGAAGAATGTAAAATTTTTCATAACTTGATTTATTCTTGCCTCTTTATCTTCTCTGGGTATCCCTAGCAAGCTATACATTTGTTCGCCTAATTCGTATCTAGATGTCCTATAAGGTTCTTTAAGTTTAGGGGGATAGATTTGATAAGATGGAGATTCTTCTTTACTCCAGGTTTTTTGAAATTTTAAAAATTTTTTCATCGAAGAATCATTGATTACAAAAATCTTCCATGGTTGAAGATTCCCACCGGATGGACTTCTGGATGCATTGATTAATAGCTTTTTTATCAGCAGGCTGTCTACCTTCTTTGGAAGAAAAGACCTCACTGATGATCGAAGTTGAACTGCTTTTGATACTCTCATGGTCTTATTTTACATATTATAATTTTTGCTTCTATAAAATTACTTGAATTCATATCGCATGATTTAAAAAGGAAAATAGATTTTATTTAATATAAAATATAAAAAATCTAGTATTTAATAATAAAAATGAAAAGTAGCGAGCTTAAAGAAACTTCAAATTTTGTTGATCTTCATGAAAAAGAACTAGTTAAGAAGATTGGACAGAGATTTTTGAGTGAGGCAAATGATCTTAAAAGAACATTTGAATCCATTAGTGATGAATTAAATCTTGATATAAAAAGATTTGAAAGAATCCTCTCAGGAAGTGCTTCATATAACGAAGCTGTTGAATTAGCTCAGGTATTAACACTAAATTACCCAGTAAAATTAAGCGATCTTCTTCTAGACCTTCCGGATCATCATCAAGGAATGAAAATTATGCGTCATTCTGACTCAGTGGCTTCAAAAAGAATATTTAATAGGCTGGATAAAAATAATGAAAGAACTCCGTATTATGAATATAGAGACACAGCAACGGCTAAAATAAGTCCTTTTAAACCAGAATGGATAAAAGAACTTAGGATTGTTAATGATTCAAATCCTGAGAATCAAGATGTTGCTTATAATAATGGGCATTTTCTGCATCAAATGACTGCATTTATTGGTCCAGTAAATTTTTACTGGGAAATTAAAGGGAAAAAATATTGTAAAGAAATGAATACAGGATCTTCTAACTATATTACCCCATTTATTAGACATAGTTTCACAGCAAGAGATAAAACCACTCCAGCAATTATTATTGCTGTTACATTTTCATCTGATGCAGGCAGAGCAAAAAGTGAATTTTACAATATGGGAAATGAGAGGGTTCAATCCTATATATTAAATAATAGAAGCCCAAAAACTGGAATTACCCAATTAATAAAACAAATTCTTGATGATAGATGTTTAAGCACAAAAAATCTTTCTTATATTGCTGATAAGCATGGTATTAAATTAAACATTGAAAGCTTATTAGATCCCGATTCAAATAAAAATAAAGATGACTTAGATAAATTAGCGAAATTATTGAACATATCACCAGATGTTTTCGAACTTCCTAAACATAACGAAGATGATGATGTTGAAATCAAAGATCATAATGATTCAGACTCTTTTATATTCAACTCTAATGAAACAAATCCGGATTATATTATCAATCCACTTGCTGGCAATAATAGAATGCCTCTTATGAATAGTTTTAATTTTAATATTATTTCTAAAAAAGCAGATAAATCATCATATTTAAATACTTCTTTACACTCCTATATTTTCAATTATGGTGAAGCTGACGTAAATTTTGAATGGATCTTTGAAGGAAAAAAATATACTGAAGTTTTACATCCAGAAGATTCAATTTATCTTGAGCCGCAAATTAATCATAAATTTTGGAAAGGATCAGATAAAAATGCATCTCTATTTATATTTAGAGTTGGTGGAGAAATTAATCTATCAGTTCAAAAAGAAATTTCTTCTTTCGCAAATTCTGAGAGAGTAATAGAAAATATTGCTTGGTTTAACTAAAGCAAAGTATTTTAATGGCCAAAATTCTTCCAATATTGCTATCAGCTGGCATGGGCACCAGACTAACATCCGAAAATCCAAATACTCCTAAATCACTAATAAAAATAAATGGCAAGCCGTTAATCTATTTCCAACTTGAATATCTTGAACAAATTGGTTTTAAAGAAGTTCTTATAATAATTGGTTTTGAAGCAAAAACAATGATTGAAACAGTCGGTGACTATTCTGGAAATTTAAAAATTAATTATATAGAGAATAGTGAGTATAAAAAATCTGGATCAGCGCTAAGCTTTTTAAAGGCAAAACCTTTGTGGGAAAAATATAGGTGCTCAATTTTAATGCTTCATGCAGACCTTTTTTATGATTCAAAAATTATTTATGAATTAATAAAATTTAAAAACAAAAATATTATTGTCACAGATTATGCCTATAAAAATCTTACTAACGATGAAATGGTTGTGTTTGCTGACGGAAAATCAGTATCTAAGATAATTAAAGGTCCAAAGGATACCAAAGATTCCGTTGGTGAATCATTAGGAATAAATCTATTTAATAATGAATTTTGTCAAAAATATTTTGAATATCTTGAAAGTTTGTTAATTACCAATGAATCGAAAAAGTTGAATTGGGAGCAAACTATCCAGGGTTTTGTGAGTAAAAATGCTATTTGCAATCTTGAGCATGCTGGAATAAATTGCAAGGAGTGGATTAACATTAACTATCAAGAAGATTTAGATCATGCAAAAAATAATATCTATCATAAGTTGTATAATGATTTTCAATCGAACAAGGTAAACATATGAAAGATAGTAAAAAAGTATATCTAGCTCTTTCAGCTGATCTCCTTCATCACGGACATATGAACGTCTTATCAAAAGCCGCAAGTCTTGGTGAAATAACTATTGGATTAATGACTGATGAAGCAATAGCTAAATACAAAAGACTTCCAAATCTTACCTATCAACAAAGAGAAATAGTTGTTAGAGGTTTAAAGGGTGTGAAAGCAGTCATTCCTCAGAATACAATGGACTACTCAGAAAATTTAAAAAAGCTAAAACCTGATTATGTTGTTCATGGCGATGATTGGAAAAATGGTATTCAAAAACAACAACGTAAAAAAGTAATTGAGGTATTGAAAGAGTGGAATGGAGAATTAATAGAGATTCCATACACTGATGGGATAAGTTCATCGGAGCTTGAAGAATCAATTCTTGAAGTGGGAACAACGCCTACAATTCGCCTGAAAAGATTAAGAAGACTTCTTGAGGCAAAAAAGTTAATCACTGTAAATGAAGTTCATAATGGTTTATCTGGATTGATAACTGAGAAAACTTCGATTAAACGAAATGATCGCATTGTAGAATTTGATGCAATGTGGTCAAGTAGTCTCACAGATTCAACAGCAAAAGGAATGCCAGACATCGAGGCGGTTGATATAACTTCACGAATAAACAGTGTTAATCAAATTTTTGAGGTAACTACTAAACCAATGATATTTGATGGCGATACAGGAGGAAAAATTGAGATTTTTCAATTTACGGTTAGATCTCTTGAAAGATTAGGCATTTCTGCAGTGGTAATTGAAGATAAAATTGGATTAAAGAAGAACTCTTTGCTTGGCAATGAAGTACCTCAACAACAAGACGATATTAAAAATTTTCAGGAAAAAATAATTGCTGGAAAGAAGGCTCAAGTAACTGACGATTTTATGATTATTGCAAGAATCGAAAGCTTAATTTTAGAGGCGGGAATGAAGGATGCTCTTAAGAGAGCTAAAGCATATATAAACGCTGGTGCGGATGCAATTATGATTCATAGTAGAGAAAAATCGCCTGATGAGATCTTTGAGTTTTGTGAAAAATATCAAGAAATTAAAAAAAATACTCCCCTAATGATTGTTCCTTCAAGCTTTAATGAAGTGACAGAAGAAGAGTGGGAAGAAAGAGGAGTTAATATAGTTTGTTATGCAAATCACATGCTTAGATCAGCATATCCTGCAATGGTATCTGTTGCGGAGAGTATTCTGCTGAATGGTAGAAGTAAAGACTGTGATGATTCATGCATGCCAATCAAAGAAATATTAAATTTGATACCGGGAACAAATTAACAAATGCTTGATCCAGGTGAATTCTATAAATTCTTAAATTCAATTGGTGTAAATTTTTTTACTGGAGTTCCTGATTCTCTACTTAAATCATTCTGCGGATATGTGGCTGATCACTCTCCAGCAAACTCCCATATTATTAGCTCTAATGAGGGTGCAGCAGTGGGAATTGGAATTGGCTATCATCTCGCAACAGGAAATATTCCTATGGTTTATATGCAAAACTCTGGTCTTGGAAATGCAATTAATCCTTTAATTTCCCTTGCTGATCAAGAGGTTTATTCAATCCCAATGATAATTTTAATTGGATGGAGAGGTGAGCCAGAAACTAAAGATGAGCCTCAACATATTAAGCAGGGCAAAGTAATGCTGCCGATGATTAAAAGTATGAAAATGCCATATGAAACTTTAATAGGAGATTTTAAGAAAGATAAAAAAATCGTTAAATCACTTCTAAAAAAAGCCAAAGAGACCCAAGGTCCTGTATTTTTAGTCGCAAAAAAAAATATTTTTAAAAAATATCAATATACGCAACTAGAACATAAAGTTATTAGAAATATTCAACGAACTAGAGAAGACGTTATTCGAGAAATAATTCCCTGTTTTCCTAAAAATACTTTAATTGTTGCCACTACAGGAATGGCATCAAGAGAAATATTTGAATACAGGGAGAGTCTTGACTCGAATCATGGGCTTGATTTCTTAACCGTTGGAGGTATGGGACACGCTTCTCAAATCGCATTAGGAATAGCAATGAAGTCCAATAATAAAAATATAGTTTGTATTGATGGAGATGGAGCTGCAATAATGCACCTTGGCTCAATGGCTATAATTGGTCAATTTGCTCCAAAAAACTTTAAACATATACTTTTAAATAATGGGGCTCATGATTCAGTCGGTGGACAACCGACAGTGGGGTTTGAGTTAGATTTTACAAAACTTGCAAAGTCTTTTGGCTACAAAATTGTTAGCACTAAAAACAATCAGCCAATATCCGAGAGCGTTCAAGAGCTTTTTTCTTCAAATGGTCCATCATTTTTGGAGATAAAGATTAGATGTGGCTCTAGGCCTGACCTTGGAAGACCAACTAAATCTCCTAAAGATAATAAAAACTCCTTTATGCAAAATTTCCAAAAGGATTAAATCTGTTATGAATAAATCCACTAATATTGATAAAAATGAATTTTTTGGTGTGGGTGCAATTAATAATATTGAAAAAATAGTTGAAGAGGAAAATTACAAAAACTTGTTAGTTGTAACTGGAAAAAAATCATATGAAACCTCTGGACTAAAAAAATTTTTAAGTCCTTTACTTAAAAAGAAAGAACACACAATTATTAATGATTTTGAGGTAAACCCAAAATATGAAGACATTAAAAGAATTGGAAAATTTTTAAAAACGAAAAAATTGGACTTAATTATTGCTGGTGGAGGCGGCAGTGTTATTGATTTTGCAAAAGGATTAAACGTCTATATCTCTACAAGTTCTAAAGATGGCCAAGATGGGATTTTAAACTCAGCACTACTTAAAGGTAATTTCCTGCCAATGATTGCTGTACCAACAACAGCTGGCACAGGATCAGAAGCAACACACTTTGCAGTGGCATATGTAAATGAAAAAAAAATATCTATTGCCGATCAAGGAATCCTTCCAAAATATGCAATTATAGATCCTCGGCTGTGTTACAACTCGCCTGTTTATGTAACTGCCTGCTGCGCGTTTGATGCATTATGTCAAGCAATAGAATCATTTTGGTCAAGAAATGCTACTCTCAAAAGCAAAGAATATTCAAAACAAGCAATATCTTTAATAAAAAATAATCTGATTCAGACTATTAACAATAACTGTTCTAAAGCAAGAGATAATTTATCTTTTGGATCTTTATTGGCTGGAAAAGCAATAAATATATCTAAAACAACTGCACCACATGCTCTTTCATACTCCTTAACCTCATTCTTTAAGATTCCTCATGGACATGCAGTTGCACTGACTTTAGGTATATTTTTTTCAATAAATGAATCAAAAAAATTTCATCAAAACATCTCCAATCAAGTTGGATTGAAAAATCATTTAAAAAATTTGAACGAAATAAAACAAATAATGGGATGGGCAAAAAAGTCTAACTTTGAAGCAGAGTGGGCCAAATTTATGGTTGAATGTGGTCTTGAGACAAAAATATTGAAAAATCAGTTTTCTGATATCAAGCTTGAAGATTTAGTAGATTCGGTAAATGAAGATAGGCTATCAAATCATCCTATTAAAATCTCGAGAAAAGAAATTTCAAATATATATCAGCAATTATTCAAATAGTTGTCTATGGGGTGTTAATGCCAAAAAACTCACCATATAAAGACACTTGTGGTTCAGTTGTATCGAATACATCAATGTTCCTGAACGGGGGTTTAGATGAGGAGCCTCTATAAAGTGGCAAATAATAATCAAATCCAACATCTCTTGAAAGATTAGCAAGCTTTTCATGATTCCAATGACTAATATGAAATTCAGGATTTGATTCCCTAAATGAGCTGGATAAACCTCTTTTTTGAACAGATGATTCAAGGAAATCAGAAGCATTAAAGTTAGATTCAATAGAATCTTCCTTGATCATGTCCTCTGTTAATTCGCTAGAGGGTTGAAAGACATGCAAAGTTGATGATCGGATAGATACTAATTTATCTTGGTTTGAGATATTGCTTTGATTGAATATAATTCTACTAAAATCAAAACTTACATCCGTGCTTGGAATGGCAATTCTAAACACTCCTCCAGGTTTTAAAATTCTTGCACATTCTGATAAAAAGTGAATAGCTTTCCCCTCCTCTAAATGTTCAATTGTGTGACCGGAGTAAATAAGAGAAACTGAATTGTTATCATATGGAAGTCGTAAATTTTCTTCACATAGATTTATTGGAAAGAAATCTTTGTTTTTTTTGCCTTGTATACTTTTGTAATAATCTGAAAGGCCTGGAAAATCATAATTTTTCCAATAAGGATGCTGAAATGCTCCGGATCCAAAATTTACAAAAATAGAGTCTTTTTTTGAATAATCTTTGTATAGTTGCCTATCTTTCCTTGATCCATATAGACTTAAACTACTATCGTATCTATTTAAAGCTGCTCCAAATAAAAATGGATAAAAGAATTTATTTATAAATCTTACTATTTTTGGAATAAGTAAGCTTTTTGCAAAATGAGAATGATTTAATTTAACTGCATTAAGTTTATTTTCTCTCAAACTTGTAAATTTAAGAGGATGGGGTTCGCCTATCATTTATGTATCCTTAAAATAATCATGAGTATATCTCAAAATAATTACAAAATTTAGTATTAAAATTATTTATATCCAAAAGCAACTATAGTGTCAGTTGCATTAATTTTTTCTAGTGATTCTTCATAGCTTTTTTGAAGATTGTTAGAATCAATTTCAGCGAGCTCTTTTAAATGACCTCCTGGTTTTCCAGCATTGATCCAATGAATATGATTTGATAGCGGGTATCTTTGAACTCCTTTGACAGTGATACTTTGGAAGTTAGCAGAATCTAACATAAGTGTGATTGATTTTTTTGTATGTAAAACAAGGTGTTGGCTCCATAAAGTAAATTTTTTAAATGCTTCACTTTTGATGTGTGAAAGCAGGAAATCATTTGCGTGAGGAACCTCTAATACAACTATGCCACCCTTCCTTAATTTTTTTTTGATCTCAAGGAGAGAATTTACTGGGTCAGGAAGATGCTCAAATACATGAAATAAAAAAATAACATCAATTGATTCATCATCCACATGATTCAAAGAATTAAACGAAGTAATGCCTTTGCTTGATAAATTATCTAAAAAACTTTGCTGAAGCTCTACGCCAATTACATTGGATGCAAGGTGTTGAATTTTTTCTAAAAAACATCCTTCGCCACATCCAAAATCTAGGATATGCTTGTTTTTACATAGATGTTTAAAGTCCTCAAATCTTCTCGATGCGTCAATTTCTACTTGAGGATCATTAGGAGTTGAATGATTCGATTCATTAGAATTATCTCTATATTCACCACCCACATAAATTTTATCTCCAACATAATAATCTTCTATAAATATTACGCCTGATTTTGAATCGCGAAAAACATTTAAATTATCGATATCTCTTGTTGAAGATGAAAAAAGCTCTTTGGTTTTGTTAGAAGTAAGATTTAAATCTTCAAGTATTTTATTAATTAATGACATAATTATGGAGATAAGAATTAAATAAATAAAAATTTACAAAAATTTTCTGTATTCATTATATTTTAATTCAATATATTTAAAACTAAAGTTTGAAGCTAAAATTAAAACAGCAACAGAACCAATTAGTATAATACCTGAAAGAAATTCATTATTCGAAATCATTGCAAGTTCTTCAGAGCCCTCTATGTTTGCAACATATCTTAAAAAAATTGAAATTACTCTCCATAGCAGAGCATGAATCATATAGATGCTGTAACTTATTGCACCGAGAAATATTAAAAAATTTATATTTAAAATTTCAATTAGGCGATTATTTGATTCAGATCTCAAAAGAGAAAATATTAAAGCTGAAAATACTATTGGCATAAAAATATTTAAACTAATTGTTTGAGATGGTCCAGAAAAATATATTCCAAGTATTGCAAAAAGAAATATTACATAAGAAAAAAAAGCTGGAATTTCAAAAGAAGATATTTTATTTATGTTAAAAATAATCACTCCTAAAAAGAAACTAAGTAAACATCTTATGACTCCCATGGATGTATCCATAGAGGTATACAATAAAATAAAAAATGAAATCAAGGTCAAAAAAATAGATATGAAGATTGCAAAAATAATCGAGCCTCGAGAAAATAGAACTATCAAACCAAAAATAAAGTACGTATAGAATTCGGCTGAAATTGACCAACTTGGATAGTTCCAAGAGACATCTTTCAAAAAAATATTATGAGTGAGAAATAAATTATGAATAAAAGCTTCAAAAGAATTCTTGCTAAATGCTGAAGCAATTCCTGCATTATCTAAAATTAATTCCTTTAAATATTCTGCGCACTCAAGACCTAAAAACATTAAAAGCATAATAATATGAAGGGGATAAAGTCTGAGAAATCTTTTAGCTTGAAAGACATACAGATCCTTTGAATTTTTAATATTAAATTGATAATTTAAAGCAATAACAAATCCTGATAAAACAAAAAAAAAGTCAACCCACAAATAAGAATTGCCTACGAATTGATTTTGGTAAATCAAAGAATCAATCCTAAAATGAGATATTGCGACCATTAACGCTGCGATTCCTCTGAGGGATTCAAGATAAGATATTTTTTTCTTATTTTCCATCACAAATTTTGAAAATGACTAATTATTTATAAAACTCATCAAACCCATAGTCTCCCATAAGTGGCCAATATGAAGAATAAGAATCATTCAAATGTTTTGAGTATAAATAAGATTTAGGCGCATTTTTGATCTCATTGAATTTTAGTAATTTCAATTGGTAGTTTATTTCTGAATTGTCCGATGCTGAAAAGATGCCTATCATTCCAAAAGATCTAGCAAATGCCATTATATAACCCATCAAATATTTTGCATTATTTAAAATCTGGCTATTCACATAAACTAAACGTAATACTGGAATATTTTTTCTACATCCTACAGAAAAAATTGCATAATCATTATCAAGTGTCATCACAAAGGTTTGTTTATCAGGGTTGCAATCCCCAAATATTCTCCAAAAAATATATTCTGTGGATAATTTGGGCTCATCAGCAGAATCAATATCTTTTGAAATAATTTCAGCTAGTTGATTGGATCTGCAATGATGCAATTTAACGCCATGGATTTGAAGTATATTCTTTGAAAACCTTTTAAGTGATGATTCGGAGATTCTTAAACCTCTAATCCTTAAAATAGATTGATAAATGTTTGGAAAAATAAATTTTCTAAACCATTGGTTAAGAATTTGCTTAGCGCCTATTTTAGAATAAAATTTATTAAGGTTGCCTACCACGCCAGGGACATAAAAATTTTGATGTTGTTTAATTATGTCATTCATAAGTTTATAACCAATGCCAAGATTATCTTTATCTATCATAAGATTGTGAATTCCAGAAAACCTAATACTCATGTTAGATTGATTTGAAAAATAAAGTTTTGAATTAATATTATGAATACATCCCACTATCTCAGACTTATCGCCGACTTTTTTTAATATTATTCTGCAGTCACTTAAACCGGTTGTATAGGGATTTTCATCGTACAGGTATTTCAAATAGTTTGTATTAAACTGATATCCAGATCTCTTAAAATTCTTCTCTGCAAAATTTATATACTTTTTTTCTAATTCAGAATTCAGAGAGCAAACTAAGAATTTAGGGGATGACATTTAAATTATTTTAGGATTTTTATATTTTATATATGTAATAATATCTCAATGTTAGTTAATAAAGATATTTTAGAAGCAATATTTCCAATAGATCTGAATGAGATTCTTGAAATTGATTTTCAGAAAGTCATGGACGATTCAATGGGGTGGGATTCAATGGCAAAAGTTTTACTAATCGCTGAAATATCTGATAGATTTGATAAAACTCTCGATGCAGATGATCTTGAAGTGGTAGAAACATTAGCTGATTTAGACAATTTAATCTCAAAAATAGCCTCAGAATAGACACATGATAAAGTTTTCGGAGATTGCCGTTTCTCTAGGAACTAACGTAGAGGGAAACACTGAACTGGAAAAAAAGTTTGGATGGGAGAAAGACAAGATCTCATTAAAAACAGGAATAAACAGAAGATTCATATCCAAAACTGATGAGACTACAGAAATACTTGCACTAAAGGCCGTTTCAGTTTTAGAAAAAAAATTACCTATTGATGAGATTGATTGCATCATAAGTACCACTAATACTCAAACGAATATATTTCCGGCATTAGCTTATTACATTTTATTAGAAAAAGAATTTAAAAAAAATATTCAATGCTTTGGTTTAAATGTGGGTTGCACAGGTTTTGTTGATGCTCTATCAATAGCATACTCAGGTATAGCAAGTAAATTATATAAAAAAGTTTTAATTGTAACTTCTGATACATATTCAAAATATATTCGAGAGGAAGATCAATCGACTCGACCTCTTTTTAGCGATGGTGCTACAGCTACACTTGTAGAATTTGATGAAAATGGATACCGACTTCAAAACCATGTTTGCAATTCAGTTCCCAATACATTACACCATCTATGTATGATAAAAGATGAAAATTTAAATAATTACATTCAAATGAATGGTCCCAACATACTTACGTTTGCAGTTGGAAGTGTTCTTCCAGCAATTAAAGAACTAATCTCTGAAGATGAAGAGTACACTCTTTATCCTCATCAAGCAGGAAAACTTGTTTTGGACACTTTTGAAAAAAAACTTCCTAAAAATATCTCGATTAAAAAGAATTATGCTGACTTTGGAAATCTTGTTTCAGGCTCAATTCCTAATCTTATAATAGATTCATGCCCTGATTTGAATTTACAACAAAACATTATTTTTTCTGGGTTTGGAGTCGGGCTTGCTCATTCATCATTAGTTTTTAAAAAGTAACAAAATTAATTACTTTTTACCAAACTGATCTGCCTCCATCAATAACAATATTTTGCCCAGTCATATATGAGGATGCATCAGAGCAAAGAAATTGGACTGCAGATCTATACTCTTCAATATCTGCCATTCGACCCAATGGAATAAGTTTACTAATGTCTTTAATAAATTTATCCTCTTGATTATTTTTGATACCTCCTGGAGATAAGGCATTACAACGAACATCTTTTTCATGCCAATAGGTTGCAATATATTTTGTAAGTCCAATCAAACCTGTTTTGATAACAGAATAAGTTACAGGTTTTACCGGCTGCATATCTGATGGCAGATTTGGATCACTATATAAATTTTGCTGGGGAGCAAATACAGATAGATCTGATGCAATATTAAGAATCACTCCCCCCCTTCCATCCTCAGCCATTTTAGATCCAAACTCTCTACAGCATAAAAAGGCTCCGGTAAGACCAACAGACAATTCCAAGTTCCAATTTTCTAGTGAAAAATTTTCCAGCCTTGAGCTTTCAAGGATTTTCGATGATTTTTCCATTTTTGGATCAATCGCAGCATTATTAATTAAAATATCAACTCTAGAGTTTAAGTTATTAGACACAGATTTAATTTCTTCATGATTTGTAACATCCATAACACAAATTGTTACTTTATCTTTGATAGTGGTTTCAAATGAACTCTCGATTATATCTAGAGATTTTTTTAAAGATTCCTCCGAAATGTCTGTCAAAACAACTTCGGCTCCATTCTCAATCATTGCAATGGCATGTTGAGGACCTAAGAGACCAGCTGATCCAGTAATCAATGCAGTTTTTCCTGTTAGATTAAAATTTTTATTCATATGATAGGAAAGGTTTCATTGGTAATTTTAAATTAATTTCTTAGCTGCCCTCCATCAACAACCAAAATGCTGCCAGTCGTAAAACTAGAACTATCTGAAGCTAAGAATAATACGGAGGACGCTATTTCTGATGTAGTTCCAAATCTATTTTGTGGAACTTCAGAAAATAGCATATTTTCAATTATTTCCTTTTTACTTTCGACTTTTTTTTCCCAAGAAGAGCCTGCAAAATTAATATTTCCTGGAGATACAGCATTAATGCGTATATTTTCCTTCGATAGCGGCCACGCCATACCTTTTATGTAAGAGTTGAGCGCAGCTTTTGATACAGAGTAACTTATGGGCGCGCCTTTAATTGTTTCATGTCCACAAATTGAACTGATACAAACAATATTACCTTGAGATTTTTTTAAAAATGGTCTGGCAGCATCAACGGAATGAACAGTAGAATAAAAATTTAAATTAAACATATTTTTCCAATCATTTAATACCTCATTTCCTGGTACTGCAGACTTACCATTTCCGATATTACAAACAAGCACATCAAGACTACCTAAACATTCTAATACTTTTTCAAATACTGACTTCGCTTCGGAAGGATTGGACATATCTCCACAAACATAATGTGAATTGTTTATAAGACGAACAGCCTTTTCACAATCTTCAGGAACTCGAGAATTAATTACTACATTAGCGCCCTGGTCAGAGAATGATTTTGCAATATCCAATCCTATGCCTTTTGAAGAACCAGTAACAAAAATATTTTTATTTTTAAAGTTAAGTTTCATTGATTGTTAACTGCTGAACTAAAAAATTTCTGTATTTTGCCAATACTTCTTTGTGTTTGCCATTCTTTGATCTGGCAGTTTGGAGTATAAAATTTTTTTTATAGTTAATGCTTTTTATCATTTTAAAAACAAGATCAAAATCCGCGTCTCCCTCACCTAATGGCACAGTTGTGCCATTTAAAATTCTATCTTTAACATGAATATTTACAATTCTGTGTCCATAACTGGTAAATTCATCTCTTGGATTAAAGCCAAGTGCCGCAGAGTTTCCAATATCATAATTTATTCCAAACTGGTAATTAGGAAAAATATCAATAAATTCTGATAGTTTTTTTGGGTTGTAGTCAGATTCAAACATAATACACATTTTATGTCTTTTTAAATAATCCTGCTGATTTAGGCATGCCTCAATTAATATTTGCTCTTGATCAGAGTTATCTATCTTTCCGTTGTCTACAAGAGGAATTAAGATCATTTTGATTCCACATATATGGGCAGCTTTAATTACAGAATCAAAAATAGCAAGTAAATTCTTTTGATCTGACAAACCAGCCTTCCAAAATGGTTTTTGCATGAAACAATCGCCGGTAAGTGAAGGAATGGAAATATTATATTTTTTTGATAACATTTGAATTTTTTGCCTTCCCTCATTATTCATGATTGGATTGCTATTCAGATTATTAAAATCCAAAGTCCACTCCATAATTGAAAAATCTAAATCTGAAGCGTGTTCAAATTCATTTTCCCATTCTTCCCATGGAAATGCTTGGATTTTACCATCTACAATTGACGATAATCGACCCTGCATAAATCCAATATTTTGCATCTCTTTTAAAGACCTTTAGCTATCCATCCGCCGTCTACAACTAAATCTATGCCTGTAACATAGCTTGATGCATCGGAAAGTAAATATATAGCTGCTCCAGATAAATCCTCTGGCTCCCCCCACCTAGGAATGATCATCCTTGCTACTCTTTTAGAATTTAATTCTTTATCTTCAAAACTTTTTTTGGTCATCTCAGTTTTAATATAACCTGGGGAAATATTATTTACTCTGATATTGTAAGCAGAATAATCTAATGCAAGAGATTTAGATAGCATTCTCAGTCCTGCTTTGGAAGACTGATATCCTGGATTATTTGGAAAACTTAAAGAGGCTCCAATACTAGTTACATTGACAATGGAGCCTCCTCCAGACTCTTTCATAAGAGAATAAACTGAATTACAAGCAGAATATAAAGAAGTTAAATTCAATTGAAGTGTTTCATTGAAATTTTTTAAATTATTTTTAGAGTTTTTATTTTCAATACTTATGCCTGCAACGTTAACCAAACCATCAATACTCCCGTATTCATTATAAATATTTTTAATAAGAGATTCGAAAACACTATGATTTGATATATCGCACTCATAATATGAGGCATTTTTCGAAAAATCATAGTTTATATTTTTTGTTCTACCCATTCCAACGACGGTAGCACCCGCCAGAGCAAGATCTCTGGCTAAAGTATAGCCAATTCCTCTAGATCCACCTGTGATGATTATTACTTTATTGTCCAGATTAAAGATTTTTTCTAAATAATGCATAGTTCCTACTTTAAACTATTTTATTGACCGCTAAAACATAATTAAAAATGTAAAATTTATTTAATTAATCTCTTTCTAAAATTAATAAAGTCTCTCAATCCGGGCGGAGTTCTAACCTGAGAGGTAAGTAAAGGTCCCTGTGGTATGGCTGTAAGCTCTTTTCCGAAAGAATACTTATTAGAAATTTCCGCAAGAGCAAATGAAATATGCTTCATTAAAAGAAAATCATTAGCTCTATATGAGATTTCATAATCATAATTCATATACTTCTGCTGAATAACCGGTCCGGAATCAATACCGCTATCTAAACAAAAAATACTGTAACCATTTTTATGAGGACAATTGTCATATACCGTCCAAAAAGCTGAATGAGCACCTCTATAATTTGGAACAAAGCCAGGATGGCCTCCAATAACAAGCTTATCTTTCGGTAATGCTCTTACTTTTTTAGCTATCCAATAAGGAGTATGGCAAACTAAAAAATCTGGATTTTGTTCTTTAATAAATCTAATCGAATGTTTTGAATCGTATTTAGAGGTCTCTATGTATGAGATTTTTCTAGATTCAAGCTGTTCAAAAAGAGAATAGGTGCTGAAATCTTTGTAGCATTTTTGCAGATAACGCTTGTCTTCAGCACCATAAATAAATTTATATACTGCGTTAAGTGTGATTTGAGACAAGCGAAGGAAAACACCATATTTTTTAATTCTGTTACGCTCGATTTTAATCCTTGAATAAAAATTTTTTTGATCACAGAAAACAACTCCATTTATTAAACAATCAGAATCTAAAATTTGCTTTAGTGAAAATAAACACTCTATAGACTTCCCAACAAGGATTATTGCTGACTTACGTTTGTCCATTTGAAAGATTTATCTAATTTTAAGTTTGTACATAATTTCTCTTACGAATCTTCTTACTTGATAATCCAATAAAGCAAAAAACCAACCCTTATCCAATAAATATCTTTGAATTAAAGAATTACTCATTTCTGCCTCAATACATAACCTTCCAAAAATTTTTATATTATTAGAGAATTTAAAATTCTTTATACCTTTATAAGGTGTTGAAATATATACTTCATCAAGATCTAAAATTGGATCATTTAAGGTTTTGAGAATATTCTTGTTAACTTCTCCTCCTGGAACTGAAAATGTTTTAATTGGAGCTTGAATTATTTTCTCTAAGATAGTCTTACTTTTTTTAACCTCAAATAATACTTCATCATAATTTAAGAGATGAAAAGGATGTGGATGAGTGTGACTGTGAGAGCCAATTACATGTCCCATATTAAATATTTCTTTGATTTCATCAACATTTAAAAAGTTTGTTTTGCCTATAAAATCAGAAACTAAAAAGAAATATCCCTTGATATTTTTTGTTTTTAAGAATTTTGCGATTTTTATGCAAGATCCTCCTCCATCGTCAATAGTTATTCTGATTTGAGATTTAGAAGAATGACAATTGGTAATTATATTTATGGGCTCAAAAGCTATACCTAAGTCAGATTTGAATTCAAAAATTCTTTTAAATTTTTTCCAATCTAATAAGTATCTAGAATCATTTTTTTGCATCCCTGTTCTTGATGATTGATTAATATCGTGAAAGAGAAGTACTTTATCAATTTTATCTACTATGTTTATCATTCGTTAAATTTTTAAGCATCAGTTTAAGATACTTGTTATAAATTTTTTTTAGTAATTATTTTGGAACCACGTCAAATGCTAACACAATTCGATCTTCCTTTGAGGAAAAGGGGATAGTGTGATGGAGCAATGATGCAGGAAAAAGACAAATGGTTCCCGTAAAAACATCAATAACTTTTTCCTGAATTAATTGTTGTTGGAATGGTTGCTCCCTATCATTAATTGAGACAACTAAATTGCCGCTTTCTGGAGTTATTTTATTGGGTATATTTATGTAGACGCTTCCAGTTATCCAGCCAGTGTCATGCATGTGGGGATGTAATTTACCCTCACTATTCATTTTAATTAACCATCCATAGAGATCGAAATCATTTGGCCAGTACTTAATAAAGCCCTCTTTACTTTGACGAAAATGTGATCGGTATTTTTTAATCTCATTTAAAATTATCTTTTTAATTTTTTTTATTGAATCATTTTGAGATTCAAAAATATTACCAAAAGACTGCGTCCCATTTATTAGAAGATCTTGTCTTCTTGTAGGTGTTTTATTTTTATATAAAATTTCTTTAGTTGGAGTGATAAAATCTTGAGTAAAATCATTATCTACTTTTAAGTCATTAGTATAAATATATTGCAAAGGATTTTCGCAAAAAAGATTTTTTCTATCTGAATTAAATTTCACTTTTGATAAGCATCCAATATGTCCAACAATTGCGTTCCTTTCTTTCTCTAAAATTAGCTTATCCAAAAGGTCAAAAAATAAAGATTCTTCAATGTAATAAAGACATCTGAGATTATAACTTTTTGCTTTTTGAATTTTAGAAATTCCGAAATGCTTAGATGCTTTTTTATAGTTTGCAACTCTAAAAAATTCTTGGCCTAAATTTATATGCGCTCCGTCATTGTCTGGCTTTAGAGAGATTGCCTCTTGAAAACATGTCAAGGCCTCTTCAAATTTACCAAGAAATCTCAACACTAAGCCTAGGTTATTATGTATTGCTGAGTTTGACGGTTTCAGTGCAATGGCATCGCGATAAGAAAGCTCAGCATCTTCAAACCTCCCTAGTTCTTGGTATACATAACCCAAATTTTCATGCGCT
>CEQY01193805.1_pt1 | contig 21370 bp, 17 predicted proteins | sample 361391 | NCBI WGS metagenome assembly CEQY01 (sample SAMEA2621075, study PRJEB7988) | marine metagenome | isolation source: saline water (ENVO:00002010), including | reverse complement strand
ACCAAAGAAATAGACATGGAAGACTTTAGCCCTTGATTTTTTACGTATTGCAGATGAATCGGAGACATTGATCTTAGTAAAGACTTTGAAAGATCAATTCTCTCTCTACCTGCCTCTTCTACCGACGGGAGTAAAGGAATAGGAGTTAAATTCACATCAGGTGTTAACCTAATCCAATTCTTTTTATAAAGTTCACGAGCTTGCTGCGGAATATCACCTGCTGGATAATAGAGGTTAAGATAAGATTCCATATCTTCGACTTTAGACTCTGCGATGACTTTCCCTGAGTTGTCGGGATTAAACATGTATATGACAACTCGCTCATAGCCAGTTAATTTCTTAACGGTATCGGTTATTGATTGGGCTAATTCCCTAACATTATCCATTTCCTTGTATTTAGGGGAAATATTGGCCGAATAAAGCTTACTGTACTGCTTTGCAAAATTAGATTTAATAAATTTAACGTGGGGCTCAATTTCGAAAACCATCATCCCTTGGGTATGGTAAACCACTGCGTGATAGGAAGTTTGGTTTTTATCTGTCATATGATCGATATGAAAAGCAAGCTCTACAGGTAGACGAGTGTCCCGTTCTTTGGCCCTTGTATAGGAATCCTTAATAAAGTCCTTATCTTCTTCACTTATATTGATTAAATCAAAAAAATCGCAGTTAAATACATCTGCTTTCTGATTAAAGAGTTGATCATGATTAGCACTATAAACTTGAATTTTATGGGTATCAGGATTTAATCCAAAAAAGAATCCATATTCTTGGATAGTTTCTGGAATATGGATAGGTTCTTCTGCGCAATGCTCAAAGTCAATCTTGCTTAAATCTAGTTTTGTCATTTCAGTTTCTCATGCTATATAAATGTCAAAATAAACTTAACACAAACTAAAGAATATTGTCATTTATGAAAGTTCAAGAAATAAGAAAGATTTTTCACGATATCAAAACCAATCAACAGGTCATAAGCATGAGTATTGAATGTCTGGAAGATATAATAACTGATGAAGAAGGCAAAAAAATACTCGCTATGCTTGATAATAACTATACAGAATTATCACAATTGCTAGTCACTGCACATCAAGGTTTAAAAACTTTATCTGAAGAAGTAAATAACCAATAAAAAGTGTCAACTTGCCCTTTTAAAACTCTACAAATATTTAACAGAACATCCCAGAACAATATTGTCTTACACTTGCCCTGAAAGGGATAAGTAAAATTGTGACATCGCAAAACATTTGCTAATTTTTAGCTTCAGCATTTATTAAAACTTTTGATGGAATAAAAAACAATGAAGCAAAAAATTATCAACTTAGTTAATAAGCATCCAAAGAATCTTATTTTTCTCATGAGCGCAGTTATCTTTGTATGCTCTCTTGGTCTGGGAAATCTTGAGATGGACTATGATCAAAAATCATGGTTCAGAGAATCCGATCAGCTTATTAAAAACTATGATCTTTTCAAAAAAGAATATGGCTCCGACACTGGAGTGATCTTGCTCCTCTCTTTTAAAGATAATGTTTTTAAAGAGAAAAATTTAAAACAAATTTATGCTATTACTGAGGAAGTTTGGAAAACTCCTAATATTGTCAGAGTTGACTCCCTAACGAATTACTCTCATACCTTTGGAAATGGAGATAATATTAATATCGAGAGTTTTATTCAATCACCAGAGGAAACTGAGTGGTCTAAAAGCTACTTGCAAGAAAGAAAAGAAACCGCTCATAAGATTAAAGAAATTAAAAACTTTCTACTCTCGAAAGATCAAAAATCTGTTGCTATCTATAGTGTTTTAAAAAACGTAGAAGGCCAAGAAGGTCGAATTTCTAAAGATGTTGTTCATTCCTTAGAAGAGAATATCGTAGAGAAATTTAGCCATGATGATTTAAGTATAATGCTCACTGGCTCAGGAAGTATAAGCGAAGCTTTTAAGCGCGAGACTTTTCATGATATGAAATTTATCATCCCTATTGCTTTTATAACTCTCTTCTTAATATTAGTGCTCATATTAAAAAATTTAACTGCAACATTTATCTCCATGGGACTTATTGCAGTTACAGTTATTTCAACCCTTGGATTTCAAGGTCTTCTGGGTATAAAGCTCGGGCTAGTTACAGCTATGTGTCCTCTGATAATTATGGCCATCTGTATTGTGGACTTAGTTCATATTTTCTCAAGTTATTTAAATGATGAGATCTCAGACAGATCTAAAATCCTGACACAAACTCTAAAAAGAAATATTGTCCCAACTTTTTTAACCACGGCCACCACTACCATTGGTTTTTTGAGTTTCACCACTGGAGAGCTGGTTCCTATAGCCAATATGGGGATTATCTGCTCGTTTGGTATCATTCTCGCTTGGCTAAACACCATCTTTCTTATTTGTCCTATATTAAAGCTGATTCCGTTGGAGAAAAAATATTTAATGCGAGCCAATTTATCCATATTTAGCTTTGATCGCATCAGAAACTTTATCGTCACCAAGCCTCTTTGGGTCATTGGTTTTTTTACTGGTCTGACTATCGTCACGATGGATCTGAGTTTGCATAATGTTATCGACAGTAATATTCAAAACTATTTTGATAAAGATACTAAAATACGCAAGGCCACGGATTATTTTCAAAAACATATTGGAGGCGCTAATTCAATCGAGCTAATTGTAAAAAGCCATCAAGCTGAAGGAATTAAAGATCCAACCTTTCTAGCAAAAGTTGATCAGTATATTAAAGATGTTGAAAGTATGGATGGAGTGAGTAAAGTGAACTCGCTTTTAAGTCCACTTAAACAAGTTCATCAAGTCTTAAATGGTGGTGATGAAAAGTTTTATTCTGTTGCGAATTCACGTGATGAAATAGCACAAGAGCTTTTCTTTTTAGAAATATCACTCCCACCCACTAAGGCCATCAGCAATTTACACAGCACTGACAAAGATGACCTCAGACTGACAGTTTACTGGGATAAATCAAGCTCCCATGATATTGCTAAAGGAAAAGCGCAGCTCATCTCACTTCTCGACAAACACAATTTAAAAGGTCACGCCACTGGGCTTGTCCAATTAATTGCTGGACTTGATTCCTATATTGTTAAGAACTTTATAGAATCGATGCTTATTGCTACTGTGGCCATCGCACTTTTTATGATGATCATATTTAGATCAGTTCTTATAGGGTTATTGAGTATTATACCCAATATCATAGTCCCTTCTTTTGGTGCCGCGGCCCTATACATTATCGGAAGACCCTTTGATGTAGGAAGTGTTCTTATCTTTAGTATATGCCTGGGTATCGCTATTGATGATACTATTTATTTACTCACCAACTATAAAAGACAAATAAAAAAGGGATTGGCTTCCGAAGAAGCACTTCGCTATGTGCTTCAACACTCAGGTAAGACTTTATTTTATACCACCTCAATTCTCGTCTGTGTCTTTAGTCTCTTTTATTTAGGCTCTTTTATGCCTAATCAAAACTTTGCCTTGGCCACTTCAGTAATTCTATCATCTGCTCTTATATTAGATCTTATGCTATTACCGGCAATTCTAATCATGATGGATAAAATAACCATCACTCCTCGAAAGTTAGTGCCTATCCCTGTGAGGAAAAATAAACGATGAATTAATTGCTTTTATCCTCACGATGAAAAGAATCTTTACTGCTCAGAAGTTTGGCATTTTGATTGAGTGAAAAGATAAAGGAAAAATGCTTGCCATCACTTTTAAGCATGGCATGCCCTTCATGATAATCGATAATCCGTTTACAAATAGAAAGCCCAAGTCCTTCTCCTGTCACTTCTCTATTGCGTCGATTAAATGGCTTAAATAAGTCTTTTGTCTCTACAGTTTTAGGATAATCATTTTTTACTATATAGTAAGTTATATCATTCTCAGTCTTTTCTTCAAAAGTTAAATAAACGGTGTCCTCTTGCTTAGCATGTTTTATCACATTAAGGATAAGGTTATTAAAAAGGATCTCTATAAGATCTTTATACACTTCAACTTGAGAAGTGACCCGATTCAAGACGATAATATTATGATTGGCCAGCTCAAAAAGATTAGTTCTCTTTAGAAATACTTCTCCTATCTTTTCTTTTTTCTTAATAAGATTATGTCCATCGATTTTTGCCAATGCCCTGAAGCCATCTATGAGTTTAAGCATAGTATAAGAATTTTTTAGAAAGACTTCAGAGATATGCCAAATTTGAGGATGAGTTTTTTCATCTAATATTTCAGTTAACATTTCAGCATAAGTAATGAGTATTGAACAAGGTTGTCTCAGATCATGGGCAGCGAGATGGGTGAAGTGCTCTAGCTCCGTTGTTCTTTCAGCGACCTTCTCTTCTAAGTACTTATTTAGATACGCTAAGTCTTCAGTACGCTTTTTTACTTTTGCCTCTAATCGTTTTTTTGACTCTTCCAGAAGAATTTTACCTCTGATTTCTTCCGAGATATCTTGGGTAAAAATAATCAGCCCCTCTTCAATTGGCTTAATTTCAAGTTCATAAACAACAACTGTATCCCCATTAAGATATTCATTCGTGACTATTTGACTTTGTCTATTTCTGAGACATTCATCTAAAACACTATAGGCCTTGGTTTCAACAAAGTCTGGAAAAACTTGATGAATCTTATGTCCAACAAGTTCTGTGGATTTCATACCTAATTCTTCAAGTAAGACCTTATTGATATATACATATCTATAATTAAAGTCTATGACTTGTATACCACAAGGCATCAAATCAAATAGTTCTTTATAGCGAGAATTCTTCACCACCTTAGTCTATATGGAATTAAACAGATTACAAATTAAGTTTTTATTAAGATAGAAAACATGTCAAGATTGTCATGTCGTATTGCGAACATCATAAATAATCATTAATAAAATTGATTAGTTTTTCCTGATGCAAAGGTTTTGAGAGAATGGCATCGATACCCGCATCTAAACTTTTTTCTTTTTCTTCTGGTAGGGCATGAGCGCTTAAGGCCAAAATTGGAATTGCTACCCCTTGATCTCGAAGCTTCTTGGTCGCGCTCAGACCATCTAATTTTGGCATTTGAATATCTGTAAGGATGAGATCATATTTTTTCTTAGAAAAACTCTCCAACAACTCTTCACCGTTAGTCACCAAATCTATATTTACGTTCTGATCTTCAAGATACACTTTAATTAAAAATCGGGCATCTTGATCATCTTCAGCGATAAGAATATTTTTTCTTGCGGTGTTAGTGAGTTTTGTCTCAATTAAATCAAGCTCAGAGATTTCTGAATCGCTTTCTTTAGCAAGCTCAATAGGTAGCTTGATTGAAAACTTAGTCCCTTGGTCTTTCACAGAGTGAACATCTATTGAGCCTTTCATCATCTTTATAATATTGTTAACTATGGCAAGGCCCAGACCAATTCCTCCCTTTTTTCTTTGAAAAGAACCATCTTCTTGCGAAAAAGGAGAATAAATTTGATCTAAGTATTTTTCATCAATACCCAAGCCGGTATCTTGAACAATGATATGAAGTACAGAACCATTATGCTCAGAGGAGATCTCTTCTTCAGCAATTTCGAGCTTAACCTCTCCAGCTTCAGTAAATTTATATGCATTATTAAGTAGGTTTATAAGCACTTGTTTGATTCGATCAGAGTCTCCATAAAACAAGTCATTTTGAACTTTTAGTTGAGATTGAAAATTTACTTTTGAATCAGAGTATTTATTTTGAAGGAGGTCTTCAATTTCAGCAACAAGCTCTTTCAATGAAAACGAGTGAGGCTCAATTTTAATATTTCCTTCTTCATGACTTGAGATTTCAAGAATGTCATCTAGTAATTTTAAAAGATGTTCACCACAATCCTCCATGCGTCCGGTAAAATAATGTTGTCTTTCTTTGTCGTCTTCTTTTTTAAGTAATCTAGCATAGCCCAAAATAGCGTTCATAGGTGTTCTAATCTCGTGACTCATATTGGCCAAGAATAACATTTTAGATCGAGCTGCGGTATGAGCCTTTTTTAAAGCCTCTTGTAGGTCATTTCTTGTTTTTGATAATTCTCTATTCTTTAATTCATTTCTATATAAGATATAAAAAAGTGTTATGATAAAAATCAAAAACACAAAAGGTGCAATATAGTGAACAGGCTCATGGTAGGCCATCAAAAAACTTTTACCCGCACTGATCTTAAGATGCCAGCTTTGTCCAAAGACATCCACAATTCGATCTTGCACAATTAAAGCTGATTCATCAATCTTGGGATTAACAATAAAATTGTCAGGATTAAGGTCCTTAATACTTATATTCATGTTTTTAGAGTGAAGTTCGGCTACAAAGGGGTTAAACAAATCATCTAAATAGATAACAGCTGCCAAAAAGCCTTTAAAATGATTTTTCCGCTCCTCTAATGAATCTGGAACTCGGTGAGATTCATAGACAGGTAAAGTTATAGCGAATCCTTGAGGAAATTTCTTAGCCCCATCTGTTGTCATAACTTTAAAAGTGTTTGAAGCTCTCGCCTGCCCTGAGTCTCTAGCATCAATTTTAGAAATCATCCGTTCATTTGACCATGCTAAATCGAGACCAATAGTAGATTTTTCGCCCTTGGTAGAGTCAACAAAAAGAACTGGATAATGGACTGGGCGGTTCTTTGCAGGCACTAACCTTCCTGATTGATCAGGCTCTAACATTTGATAGTTGGGATGGAATTTTTCCCTGACTCTTTTTTCAAATGCCTTTCTGTCTTTACTCAACACTTTAGGCTGCCACTCGACCATGAGAATAGACTTATTTCTCATGGCAAAATCACTAGTAAAAGTTTTGAATTGCATGGGGGTTAAAGAGTCTATGGTTTTAATTAAATTTGATACAGCGTGAAGCACTTCTGTAGAAGCATTTAATTCTAAATTAACTTTTTGGATAAAATTTTCTAGACTATTTTCTAAATCCATCTTTGCTTCAAATTGTTGTTGCTCATAGATAACTTTGAAAGACCAAATAGACAAAATTGCACCTAATACGAGCACCATCAGTTTAAAAAATATTGAAGCTTTGACTTTTTTGAGACCCAAGAATTTTGCCTTTCTTATTATTTTATTACCCCTAAGGATACATGTCTTCTGAAGTTTGCTCAATACCAGTTATATTTAGTGTAGAGCCTAGTAAAAGCTTACTTTGCAATGAGTCAACATCGTAATACTTTTTTCCACGTCTAGGATTAACTTACTGAGAATCAAATATACCCAAGCTAAATTGGAAATGCTAAAATGAAGATAAATGAATAAGAATACTACAAAAGCAAAATTTATCATGAGTGCAGCTGCCGCACTTCATCGCTATGGAACCAGTTCTGATAAAATAGAGCGAGCAGCAAGATTAATTTCTGAAAAATTAGGCCTTACTGCAGAATTCATGTCAACGCCAACGAGCCTTATTGCTAATTTTGACTTTAAAGATCAACCGGAATACACATCTATTTTAAGAATGGATCCCGGTAAAATAAATTTAGAAAAGCTTTGCTCCGCTGACCGAGTGGTAGACCTGGTGCTTGATAGTGAGATGGACATCGAAGCTGGAGAGCGCGAGCTCAATGATATTATCTCAAGACCTCCTCTCTTTAGTAACTTGCTAGTTAATGTCGCGATTTCAGCCTTGGCCTTCAGTGCTGCTATTTTCTTAAAAGGCTCTCTTTTAGATGCCTTCTTTTGTGGGATCATATCTCTGGTGATAAGTGTTTGCACTCAATCTATTAAACAAGAGAAAATATCCACTATCGCTGAAGCACTTATCGCTTTTGCTCTCAGCTTCACAGCTCTTAGCATACATAAATTGGGTATTCATATTTTTCCTCCCGTGGCCATCTTAGCATCTCTGCTTTTTTACCTACCAGGATTGATGTTCACCATGGCGATCCATGAGCTCTCTAGTGATAATCTCCAAGCTGGAACGGCTAGACTGACGGGAGCTCTCATAATTTTATTAAAATTGGCTTTTGGAACTTATTTAGGATCAGAGTTCTCGGCTTATCTTTTTGGTACATCCAACTATATTGCTCCCATCCCACTAGGGCTTCCTTACCAAATTCTTTCTATATTTTTAGTTTCACTTGCTTTTAGTGTGTCTTTCCAAGCTGAAGTAAAGAATTTTATCTGGATTGTTATTGGTTGTTTTGCAAGTTTCTACTCTGCTGTTTTATTGCAAGATACAATTGGCGTTATCCCGAGTGCTTTTGTGGGAGGGCTTATCGTTGGATGTGGCTCAAACCTTTTTTCTATTGTATTTCAAAGACCGGCCATGGTTCTCTCCCTCCCTATGATTATTCTTTTAGTTCCGGGAAGTGTGGGCTATCAGGGATTAAGTTTCTTTTTCGAAGAAAACCCCTTGGATGCCATCAGCACAATATTTAAAACTATTTCTATTGGGATGGCCTTAGTGGCTGGCTCTTTTTTTGGTAACTTGATTATCCCACCCAAAAGAGCACTTTAAAATTAATTCTCCTGAACATCATCTTTTACAATAAGCGGTCGTGGGTCATCATCATTAGATATTTTGAAAACAGAGTCCTCAATTTTAAGGCCATCAATATGGCGAAAATAGATTCCCGCTGCAGGTAATTTACCCCACATATGCGGATCAGGATACTGACCTTTATACTCTTTAGGTCGCTTCGGAATTCGTTTCAGCCTTCTGTCACCTTTGTACTTTACCTCGACTCCTTTAAAAGTAATATTTTTTGGAGCATAACGAACACCCTGAAAAACTGATCCAGCTATAGGTGACCCCCAGCTCTTTTTAGTTTTCTCACTTCGTATATTGATAAAATGCACACCATCAATACTACCAACCGGAAGTGTTCGCTCACCAGTCACCCGATGTTTTCTGCTCCCTAATAATACGAAAAAAGGTGTCCCGGTATTTTTTATAAAAATATCTTTAAAAACAATATTTTCTATAATGGCCCCATCTATAGACTCAACAGTGAGTGCCGCCAGATTCACATCCAGGACCGTATTTTTTTCAAAAAGCATATTTTTAAAAGAGCCAAAGCTAGCGGTTCCCAACTTAAAGCCATTGGCGTATTTTGAACCTAAAATGGTGTTATGTCTGACGATGACATCTTTGATTCCATGTTTTGATCCTGATTTAAAACAAATAGAATCATCTTGAGAATAAACAGTATTATTTTCGATTAGGATATTATGGCCATCCACGATATCGATGCCATCTCTGTTTGGGAGATAAGGAGAATATATATTTAGACCTTTGATAGTTAAATTATCCGTTTCTAAGGTCACAACTCCCCACATGGCAGCATCCTCGACTCTTAAATCTTGAATGACGACATTCTTTGACTGAGCAATAAAGATGGCCATGGGCCTTTTACTCTCAGTGATCCAAGGAATATTCCATTGCACTTTTCCACCTCTGCCATCAATCATACCTCGCCCCTCTATAGTGAGGTTTTCAACATCATTGGCATGTAAGAGAGCGCGCTTGAGATCACGTAGTTCAGCGTTGTCTGAATCTATAGTCAGCTCAGGGTAATCTGAGTTTTTCTTAGATCCCCTAAGGGTTGCATTGATTGCTATATGAAAAGTGATATTACTTTTAAGATAAATTGTGCCCGATTTGAATTTTCCATTTTCTAAAAGAACTTTTCCGCCACTTTGAGCGCATTGATCAACAGCTGCCTGGATGGCCTCTGTGTCTTTTGTTTTTCCATCTCCCACTGCCCCAAAATCTTTAACATTACAAATAGTTTCAGACCAAACACTGGTTGAGATGAGAGCTAATAAAAGAGTTCCATAAATTAAATTTTGCATAGTTTTAAATATGCATATGGGATGCCAAGAAAATCAATCTATTACACGCAATACTCTCTATTTAGTGAGCTTATTCAATAGGTATTACTGACAGTGTTTATTTTTTAGACACTTATAAAGCGTCGAATAGTTTGTTTCAAGGTGCGTTCAAAATTCTCAGCACCACTACCTTTAATCTGTGAGCGCATATTCACCAGCCAGTCCCTTACACCCTGCAGTTGATTTCGAACCACTGAATCGGTATCCATATGTGAATGATCTGCGTCTTTATTTTCACCATAATCCACAGCACTTCTGCTAACTGCTTCTTCGGGGGCGTTAAGGGAAGTGATCGCTCCATTCGTTGCTTTTATGAGTGAATTCATCAGTGGGTTGAGGTTATGTTTGTATTTTTTAAAAAGAGCTACAAATGATTGTATTCCTTCTTTATTCATTTTATCTTTTGTGTCTATGTCACGATTATGCATAAAATCCTCCTCGCTTCTCCTTATAAGTGTAGAGAATTGAAGAGTTTTTTATGTTAGGAATATTTAAATCTTAGTGGATAAATGAAAACAATTAAGATCGTCAAAAGATTGTCTAAGACCAAGCTATGATTTAAACATATAACCTTGGGTGCGTTTACTGATAAAGTGACGGGGTTTTTTAGGATCTGTTTCGAAGTATTTTCTAAAACGTACAATAAAATTATCTACAGTGCGAGAGCTTGCCTCTACAGAATAACTGAACGCATGCTCTAGAATATACTTTCTTGAAAGCACTTTCCCCTCATTATCAAAAAAGGTTTTTAAAAGCTTGAGCTCTTGAATGGTAAGGTCAATCTCTTCTTTCGCAGAAACAGCTTTTTGTTTATTAAAATCTACTGAATTATGGGAAAAATTGAAAATTAGATTATGATCAACTTTGACTTCTTTATCTTGGTCGCTATCAATCCAGTTTGATCTTTTAAGATTACGCTCAACTCTTAAAATGAGCTCATCCAGATTAAAAGGTTTGGAGAGATAATCATCCACACCCTTTTTAAAACAACGCACTTTATCTTCTACGGCAGACCGAGCTGACAAAATGATAATAGGTAATTTTTCGTTATAAAGCCGGATATTTTCTAAGACTTTAAACCCATCTAGCCCTGGGAGCATTAAATCTAAAATGATAAGGTCAGGATCATAATCTTTCCAACTCTCCACAGCTTCAGTCCCGGAATAGACGACTTTTATTTCATGGCCTTGCTTGGTGAGATTAAACTTTAACCCTTCAGCAATATGCTTTTCATCTTCAACAATAAGAATCTTTTTCATGAATCACTCTCCCTGACAATGGGAAGAGAAATGATAAAATTGGCCCCATGACCGATCCCCTTACTTTCGACCTTCAACTTTCCTTTATGGAGTCGCATTATATTAGTCGCTAAATAAAGACCGATACCACTTCCTTTAGAGTTCTTTCCAATTTGATACATTTTTTTAAAAACATTTTTTTGCTCACTTGGGGCAATACCAACCCCATTATCTTTAAAATGAATCTCAATATTTTTATCTTTAATAGCAAAGCTTATGCTTAATTCCCCCTTATCTGTTTGAGTATGGTGAATAGCATTGGTGATAATATTCATAACAACCATCTCGAAAAGCTCAGGATCTAATTCGCAATATACTTCATTCTTACTGTCTTCATTTAGTTTAAGCTTAATATCTTTGAAGTAATGAGGATGATTTTGGAGGAAATCCTTCATATAGTTTTTGATCTCAAACAGACTTAAATTCACTTTCAGTTTTTTATCTTCAATCTTACCTAAATGAAGCACTTGATTTACATTGAGAGTTAGTCTCTCAGTATCTTGTTGCATATACTCAAGATATTTCTTTTTTTCTTCTTGAGATAGGTCATACTTTAAAAATGTATCAATATAGAGTTTTAAACTCGCAATGGGAGTTTTAAGTTCATGGGTAAAGCCATTGATAAAATTTTGTTGGAACTTATATAACCCAATTAATTTTTGATAATAAATAAAGATTATAGCGACACCAAACAAAGTAGCAGACACTAATATAGATAACAGCAAGATGATAACTAAGGTGTTTGTCTCTTGGAGCTGAGAAGAATCAAGTCTGTGTTTTTGAACAAAATTAACAAGCGAATTATTAACTTCTAAATAAGAAACTATAAAAATAAAAAGAGCACTCCCTATAGAAACCAAAGTTCCTGTAAATACCGTGATTGGATGAAAGACCCACCAGTTCTTAATCAAACGCTCCTTAGCTAAAAACCCCTTTGATTATAGCGCTATATCTGCATAAATTCTTCTTTATTCTCATATTTAGCAGTGGGAACAATCTTCAACGACTTCTTATACTCTTTAAATGAGATCATCTGCTCATTTTTTAAATCGATTAGGGCCAGATTAAAACATTTGACGCAATCCTTTAATTTTATCGTAGTAGGGTTTTTAAATATCTCATTTTCATGAAATGCCTTCTCTAAGTTATAGTTAGGAATAGAATGACATAAATGATGAATATGATGAAACCCAATATTCCCAGAGGCCCATTGAATAATTCTGGGCAACTTTAAATAGGACGATCCTTCCAAAGCTGCGGTTTGATAATCCCAGCCATCTCCTTTACTCCAGTAAGAATCCTCGTATTGATGTTGTACATAAAAGAAAAAGACGGAGAGAATTGAGCCAAAATAAACCAGAAAAAACTGATAAAAGAGATAGAATTCTAAACTGGTTAAGCTAGCTATAAGAACAGCTTGAGCAACAATTAATCCATTAGTGATCCATAAACTCTTACGCTCTCGCTTGCCATCAGTTTTTCTATTGAATCTCTGAGATATAAAATAGACATAAAGGCCACCAAAGCCCAATACAAAAAAAGGAGCTCTACAAACTCTATAGGCAAATTTCTTTAGTGCTGAAGCTTGCTCATATTCCTCGGTAGTAAGAGTCCAAATATCACCCACACCTCTATGGTCTAAATTGCCTGAGTGACGGTGATGAGTCGCATGGTCTTTTGTCCACGACCAAAACGGTGTCATCCATAAAGTACCTGTTACATGCCCCCAAAAGCTACGTGCTTTTTTTGTTTTAAAAAAAGTTCCGTGTCCGCAGTCATGCATAAAAATAAAGAGCCTTCCAAAATAAACTTGTGAAAGTGCAGCCACAAGAAGTGTAAGCCAAGGAGATATTTCCCAGGCATAAGCTGCAACCACCCAGCCCAAAATATACAAACTCAGAGTGGAACCTAACTGCCAGCTACTTTTAGCTAAGTCAGATCTTTTATATTTTTTGACGATTTTTCTCCAATCTTCTTGATTTGCTATCGATTTTTCAGCAAGATTCTGCATCTATGACCCTCCTAGATTGATTACAATCTCTTAACTATGTTAAGCCTAAAAAACTGCTAGCAGTGGATTTAAGGGATCTTTTACTTAAGTTTTACAAAGGAAGAAGGTCTTAAAGAATAATATACATTTACAATTACTAGTAAAAACAATAGTTTATAGATATGCCCGAGTTACCCGAAGGAAGCGTTCCAATGGGCATCTAGATCAATATTAACAATCACTTAGTTTAAAATTTTGCCTGAAGCAGGCCTTGTCTAATTCACTTTATTTAATGTGAGTTCATTTAATTTCATCCAAGATTATTAAACTTATAACGATCTCTTTTTGAAATTGGAATTTTAACTCTATTCAAATATTAGAAGGAATAATTCCAAAATAAACTTGAAGAAAGATAACGTTTTTTGGCAACAGTTGGTGAATCATAGACTTCATCTTCAAATTCTCTTTGAGATACCGTGAAAGCAATTGAATCTTTTTCATTAAGCTTTAGGGTCGTGGTTAACCTTAGAGTAGAAATTTTTGAGGCATCTACCTCGTAAGCATTAAAATACCCCTCTTCACTTTCTTTAACTCCAAAATAAAAATTCGTGTATTCAGAGCTAAAATATTTTTGAGTAAAGCTTGGAATAATAAAAAAGTTATCTGCAAGAATAAAACGCCAAGACAACCCCCAGCTATAATTATTTCCATAATATACATTAGAAATATCAGCTGAATACCCAAAGGTTAAGAACATTAACCTTAAACTCATTCCCCCATCAATCGCTGTGTCTCGCATCTCAACTTCATGAGATTCATAGCGATCTCCAATGGCATTAATATCGGCTCTTAGTTCAACTGCTTTGTTCCCAACAATATGGTAACTAATTCTGGGGCCAATAACCCTCATCTTTGGACTGACATAGCCAATCATTGGCACTATATTCCAACCTAATGGCATAGGGCTGATTTCATTTTCAACCCGATACTCTCCGGGATCAAAATAGCCAACACCAGTAATCCATTTGGCGTAGGCAACTGAGTTAAAGAATATAAATAGAAATAAAATATTTTTAAAACTAACTAATTGATACAACAGCATCTCTTTTTGATTTTCTGTTACCTACAAAATTAATCATTCTTTCTAAGTACCAATAAATAAGTGGGATTAAAATAAATGTAAAAAACATTGAAGCTATCATACCGCCAACGACAACCGCCCCCATTGCGGCTTTAACACCATTTGCATCAAAAATTTGAGGTAGTGTCCCTGCAATAACTGCTAATGATGTCATGGCAATTGGTCTAAAACGCTCCTGAGAAGCTTTCCAAAGTGCATCAATTATACTTTCACCACTTTCTCTATGCACCATCGTTTGATCTAGTAATAGTATAGCATTATTAACCGCAAGACCAACCAGCATAACGAACGCCATCATGGATCCGATATTAATGGTAAACTCCATAAAAAAGAGAATATAAAAGACTCCAATAAAAGATGTAAAAACAGCACTAACTATTGTAAAGGGATGTATGAAAGAATTTAAAATTGAAACTAATAACATATAGGTCAAGATAACTGCCATCAAAAATGCCGTCATAATTTCTTGACCAGTCTCGGCCATATTTTCAGCTCTTCCTGTAAATGCGTAATCATAACCCGCCTCAAAATTGATACCTTGGAATTTTTCTGCTAAAAAACTTTGAATCTGATTAGCTGAGGATTTTGAAATATAGGCACTCAATTGAATAATGCGTTTTTTATCACGACGTTTCAAAGGTGGAAGCGCTTTTTGAACTTTGAGTTCACCCACTCGGTCAATAGGAAGTAATCCACCTTTAGAGCTTACATATAAAATTGAAATATCGTCTATATTTCGTTTAAACTCTTCTGCCATGGTAACATTAATATCATACTCTTCACCTAACTCTCTAAAGACCGCAACATCATCTCCTGTAACTGCCGTTCTAATCAATGGCCCTACATCAGAATTGGTAACTCCGTATTGTTGCATTAATAAGTCATTTGGGTAAAATACGATTTCATCTTTAGGCTCTTTATGAGAAGAAGTAATAGAGCGAAAATAACCTGACTCTTTCATGATTTTTTCCATATCTTTTGAAATCTTCACCATTTTTTCGTATTCAATTCCTCTCACATCGATCGTAATATCGGCTTGTCCTGAAGCACCTCCGCCGGCTCCTCTAGCAAGAGTGATTGAGGCATCTGGTATTTTTGCAAACTGTGGAATAAGAATATTTATAATATCCAAATCACTACGAGTTCTTTGCTCCAGTGGTTTTAAGTTAACAATAAGAGATGCATTCTCATACCCATCTTCACCAACAATTGACAAAAAACTTAAAACTTCAGGAATCTCATCAATATAATTTTCTATTTTCAATACCGCATTTTGTGTTTCATCTAAAGCACTTCCCTGTGGCATTTCAACCGTAATACGAATAACGTCTTCATCAGAGGCTGAAAAAAACTCTCCCCCAATATATTTCATGAAAAAGACAGGAGAAATTATAATAAATACAATGGTCAACAAACTAGACTTTGGCCAACGAAAGAGAACTTTAAAAACCTTGTTATACTCATTAAGTAAAAACTTTAAAATTTTATCCACAGGGTGAACAAAAAGAAAAAGAAGTAATTTTCTCAAAGGTCCATCATCTTTACTATCCTCATGAGATGCCATTTGTTTATCCAACATAACAGCACAAAGCATAGGTGTTAAAGTAAACGAACCAATAACTGAAAAAATCGTTGCAAAGACAACAGTTAACCCGAACTGATTCATAAATTGTCCAATCATTCCCCCCATAAAAGCAATTGGAGTAAACACAACTAGATTTGTTCCAGCAGAAGCAAGAACTGCAAGAGCGACTTCTTTAGTGCCCACAATGGCAGCTTCTTGGACCTCAAGTCCACTTTCTATTTTAGATACAACTGCTTCTATAATAACAATTGCGTTAGCAATTAATGTTCCGAGAGCTGTACCTACTGCCAGAAGAGTCATCATATTGATTGAGAAGCCTGCAAAATCCACTAATAGAAATGATGAGATAATAGATGTCGGAATAACTACTGAAGCAATAAAAGTAACTCGAAAATTCCCTAGAAAAACAAAAAGAATAATAACCGTTAGCCCAATTCCAATGGCAATATTTTTTAATGTCCCATTGGTATCTTTTACAATCCTCACTGTAGAATCGTACGAGACCTCTAGCTTAACACCTTCATCCAATGAACTAGCAATTTCGGCAATCTTTTTTCGTGAATTTTTTGCAATAGTAATAGCATCGCCATCTGAGAGTTTATTAAGTGCTAACGTGACTGAGTTTTTCTTGTTCCATCTTGCTAGTGTATCAATGTCTTCGGCACCGTCTTTTACTTCTGCCACATCAGATAATTTAACCCTAATTCCTTCTTTGGTAACAATGGGCATTTCTCTAATATCTTTAATCGACTGAAACTCTCCTTGAAAGCGCACGGTCACTTCACTTTGTCCTTGGGTAATACTTCCCCCTGGAACATTTAAGTTTCTTTTACTAATAGCGCTTGAAATATCTTTTAAGGTAATAAAATATTTTTGCATTAAATTTCGATTTAAAAGGATATTAATTTGACGCTCTAGACCTCCTGAAATGTCTACCGAAGCAACCCCAGGAACAGTAGAGAGTTTTGGTTTAATATTTAAATCTGCCAGTTGATATAATTCTCTTGGATCTTTCCCCTCAGCTGATAAGGAGAGATAGAAGATAGGTGTCACCAGAGGGTCAAATTTTGAAATAATTGGTCTTTCAGCATTACTAGGTAGATCATTTAAGATCGCTTCTACTTTATCCTTTATTTCAATTGCCTTTGTATTAACATCGGCGGAAATATCAAATTCTACCATTAAAAGACCAAAGCTTTCATAGGCATTTCCATTGATCTTTTTAATATCAGATATCTCAGCAACAACATCTTCTATTTTTTTTAATAATTGTGTTTCAACTTCTATCGGAGTCGCCCCTGGATAAGGCATACTAATACTTACAATAGGATAATCAATTCGTGGAGTCGCTTCGATAATCAAATTACGATAGGAAAAAAGTCCAAGAACCACAAAAACGAGAATAAAGACAATAGTCATCGCCGGGCGTTTTACAAATGTTTCTATCATAATTTTTCTCCATCACTATTAACTATTCTCAACTGATCATTTTTTTGAAGCAAACTCGCTCCTCTTACAATGACTTTTTCATTTTCTTCTAAGCCTGAAAGCACCTGGACAAATTCACCTGAGCGCTGACCAGTTTTAATATTTTTTCTTAATGCATTATTTTTATCGACTACCCAAACATATTTCGATTCAGTGTCTGTCTTAACTGAAGAGCTTGGGATTTGTAGTACATTCTCAATAGTATTAACTTTAATATCTAAAACCAGATTTTTACGTACCATACTCGCAAGCGGCTTTTCCAATTTGATTTGTGCCTTATAAAGGCCAGTAAGAGCATCTCGATTTTGATCTATTCTTGTCACAATACCAGAAATATTTTCTTCACTAACAATTACTTTTTGCCCCACTTTAATCTTATGCCATTGCAATTGAGAGATATAAGTGATCACTTCGCCCTTACTGTACTCCCCAGAAACTCTTTCAAAAAACTCTAAGTTCTTATTTACAACAGGAAAGATTTCCACTGGTTTTCCGTGTTTACTATATTCATTATTAATAGAAATAACTTCAGCTGCTCTTTTTTCTTCAATAACACCTATTTTCCAATTTACACTCACCGCAGTTAAAACAACTAACAGTAAATAAAATATTACCCTAACCATTCTGGGCCACCTTTTCAGTTATTCTTCTAATATCTGACTTATTCTGATAAATCTCAAACATAATTGTTTCAACTTGAATTCGGGCACTCGTTAAAGAACGCTCGGAATCATTGAGATCATTCCTCGTTGCTCCTCCTGTCTCGTAGCGAGAGCGAGTTAAATAGTATGCCTGTTTCGATAAATTCACTGCTTCTTTTGCTGACTTCAATCGATCTAAATTCGTTTTATACTCAACAATACTTGATTGTAATTTCATTTCTAAATCTTCAACTTGTTTTTGTAATTTAATTTGAGCCTGTCTTCTTTTTAAAACCTTTTGTCTTGTTCTTGAACTAACTGCTCCTCCCTCATAGAGAGGAATATTAATCATTAGACCAATAGAAGTGGACGTAAATAAATTATCATCATCAGGTGGCATGGTATCACCTGTCCCATTATGGCTCACATTTCCAAATGCTGAAATAGTTGGATAATGATAAGACTTTTCAAAATCAACTTGTTTTACCGCTAAATCAACTTGTAGTTCAGAAAGTTTTATCTGTGGTGCATCAGCAGTTTTTTTCTTTAAGCTTGATTCGTTAAGACTTGCAAAAGAACTTTCTAACTTCGTCGTTAACACAGGTCTTTCATCAATTTTATTTTTCAGAAATAAGTTTAATTGTAAATATGCCAGATCTAAACTTTTTTTGGCATTGCTTACAACTGGCTTTCTACTTGCAATTTCAGATTCCATTCTAAGATTATCTAGACGAGGTACCCGCCCCCCTTGAAATCTTTTTTGTAATGCTTGTTGATTCTTCTTAGCATTCTCAAGTGAATCCTGTGAAATTTTAAGAATATTCTGTGCCAATTGAACATTATAATAAGAAAGTTCTACTGCATAACGAATCTCTCTCTCCACAACTTCTTTCGCTTTTTTTTGCACTTTACTAGAAAGTTTTGCCATTTTTAATGCTGAACCAACTCTTCCAAAGCTATAAATAACTTGATTGATCTGCAGTGAAGACAATAATTCCCAATCTTGCTTTACTGGAACAGAAGTCCCATTAAATTGCAAGACAGGAGCTTTCGTATGTCTTATTCCTTGTACTTGTGCTGATATCTGTGGATAAACACTTGACCATGCTTCCTCGACTTGTTCTTGAGCAAGTTCCATATCAAGAAGCGATTGTTGAATATTTTCACTCTTTATCAATGCAATATTAACTGCTTCATCTAAAGTAAGTTCCTTAGCCATTAGTTGTGTACTTATCAGTACAGTGAAACAAAGTAAGGCCTTCAAACGAATATGTTGAAAGACGTTTATTGACATTTATCTTCTCCCTTATAATTTAAACCGTATGTGTATAAATAAGCTAATTGTGAAGAATATTTTTTTCTATAATCCTCATCTGTTCTAAGTGAGATATTTAATTTTTCTAATTGAACCTCATCAAAATTAATGGCGTTAAAAACGTTGCCAAATATTGCACCTGCCACTATACGAGCATCCAAATTGTCTGAGATGATCCCTGAGTCAATTTGACTTTGAAAAAATATTTCTAATTTTTTATAAATGAGCATAATATGATTTTCTCCAACAAAATTTCCAACTAAGACTTTTTTTCTCATTTCAGTAATCGTCAAAAGTATCAAGCTTGGATTTCTCACATACAGATCAATAATTTCAGAAATAAATTCTCTAATAATATTTTCAGTATGTTCCCTAGAAGCTGGAGTTATATCTAATTTCTCAATAATTTGAAGTGACTCTTGACCTAAAGAATGAAAGCAGGCTTTATAGAGACCTAATTTATTTTTAAAATAATAATTAATAGAAGCAAGATTTACTGATGACTCTTTGGCCAATTTGCGAATAGATGTCTCGTTATAACCATTTTGACTAAACAGTCTTAGCGCTACTTTTAAAATCTTTTCTTTTGTCTCTAGGTCATTTTTCATAATCAATCGTTCGTTTATTGAGTAAACCAAGTCGTTTACCATATATCTTTAAGGTAGAAGAATATGTTTATCGAAACAAGAAATAAAATGATATAATTATCAAGTATCAATAATAACGGAGACTTACGGTATGTCAGGGCCAAATAAAAAAGAAGATATCATAGAGGCAAGTATCAAAATATTTGTGGAGGAAGGTTATGATCGCCCAACAATGGACTCAATTGCTAAAAATGCAAATGTCTCTAAGCGCACACTCTATAAACATTTCCCCAACAAAAAAGCCTTGCTTGAGGAACTTATTTTGAGGCTTATTGAACAAAGCATTTCCGCAACGTTTGTTGAATATAATTCAAGCATCTCATTTGAAAATCAAGTTATACAATTTATAAAGAACAAGCTTGATCAATATCTCGATCCAAATGGAATAAAACTATCTCGAATAATTTTATCTGAAAGCTTCAAAGAGTCTGGCTTTCTAAAAGATCGTATTGAAAACGTACTTCGTATGGAATCATCTTCTCTCACTTGGATAGAGCAGGCACAAAAGAACAAGCATGTTCCAAAAAATCTCGATTCTTTTCAAGTTCTTATTTTTCTCAATAAATTAGTGCGTGGACTCTTTTTCTTTCCTATGTTACTAGAAAATGACTTTAGCTATACAGATAAAGATATTGAACTCGCAGCAAAGTCATTTATTTGTTGGTGTGATAATCAAAAAGAATAGACTTTTTTATTATTTTATTGAAGATTAATTAATCATTAAAATGATCAATATTGTTGATAAACTTACTGACGTCTTTTCAAAGTGAATCTTCTTTTCCATACAACTAAACCGCATCCATCAATAACGGAGCTGGAGACTTCTTTAAAAAGCTCATTTCTCTTATTTGTCTAAACGACTTAATAAATTCCTGAGCTTGCTTTTTCGTTTTAGTGGATTCTTTATCAATAATGTAAAGCCTAAGCATGCTTTCAATATTTTCATCCATATTGGTTGGCTCAGTCCCAAACTTCTCCCACTTAGCTACAGCATTATGAGATTCATTTACAACCTGTGATGCAAATTCACGAAGTGACATATCAAAATATGTTCTAATAAACTTAATTTGATTGCCTGAAAGCCTTTCTTTCTGATAAGGAAGTTCTCTTATCGCATTTTCAGCAACCTTTCTTACATCAATCTTGGGAGACCATTCACCATCAACTAAAAGCATAGTCACATTTTGAAGCTTGATTGGAAAACCAAGGCCATCATATGAATAGTTTTTTATAGTTTTCGCCATTCATCTTCCTTCTTATCAGCGTAAACCTAGTTTACATTATAGCATATGTACACCTAGTTTACAATTATCATTTAAAGCAGTTCTGGCATAATAAATACAGACACTTAGATCTAGTCTAACGCTTAAAAAATGGAGTGTGACCTGCCCCCCAAATTTACTCACATAAAAATTGGTACTATAATAC
>CEQY01003924.1_pt1 | contig 21505 bp, 20 predicted proteins | sample 361391 | NCBI WGS metagenome assembly CEQY01 (sample SAMEA2621075, study PRJEB7988) | marine metagenome | isolation source: saline water (ENVO:00002010), including | reverse complement strand
CAAAACATTTAATAGATACATCTTCATTAGTATAGAATTGGTCCATTTGAATCCGATAAATAAATGTTATGGAGAATCTATTATATTATTTCTAAAAGTGAAATAAAGGGTGATACAATATAATGAATAATGCAGATTCATCCTGAGATTGAGGACCGAATAACAAAGTATTTTTCACAAGGTATGTTGAATACAATATTTTATGGTGGTAGAGGGGTTGGTAAACATACTCTTGTATTAAAGATGTTGAATTCTGGAAAACATGAGAAGGAAAAGATAAGATTTTGGGAGGATACTGGTGTTAGGTTTTATTCAACATCAACATATATAAGATTTGATGCAAAAGAGTGTGTAAGAAAAAAGGCCAATTTGCCTAAGATAATTGAGGAGATAGGTCGAACAAGGGATATATCTGCAGATTGTAGTAAAATAATTTATATACGTTATTTGAATTATTTGGGTGAACAGCAGGAGGCTTTTAGGCAATTGGTAGAAGATACGTATTTAACATGTAGATATGTATTTACATGTAGAAATATAGATAGTGTTGATCCAGCTTTGAATAGCAGGTGTTTTTTGATTCGTGTACCGACCCCATCTCCAGAGAAGATGATATATTTCGCAAGGGAGAAAGCTCCAAAGGAGCCAATTGAGTTATTAAAGAGTATGATGAATGAGTCAGGTGGAAATTTGAATAGTCTAAAGCATTTAACGATGTTACATAAGAAAATATCAAATCGCGAAGGTTATGATACGTATTCAGACATTCACAAAGAAGTAGCTGATTTAATAATGAATAAGCTAAAGGATGCGGAGGATGTATCATCAATTCATTCAATTGCAGAAAAGTATCATTATAGCGAGTTGCCTATTTTAGATATATGTCGTCGTATGGATGACATGAGTATGTTTATAATACAGTTACAGAAGTATGCGGCAATAGTAAGCCCATCTTTATATGATACGATACTGTTATTTTTAGATATTGCAAGTATATTCAATAAGGGTTTAAAATAAAGAATGTGTAATAAGTTTACTTATATTAAAAAGTTCACAAATAATATGGATGCTTTATTAGTTGGTGGTGGATTAGCCGCTGGCGGTTGGCTTTTAAATGCAAAACAAGAAAACGAAAGAAATAAGGGGGTTTCTAATAAATCTCCAGATGTTTTTGACAATCGCGTACAAGATTCTAGGATGTATGATAGACAGGTAATGAAAACTCATTTGGGAAAGGACAATAATGTAGATGCCCTATATTTAGATCGTCCCAAATCAGGGCGTTCCGATAATAGCGTTGGTTCAAGTCGTTCTTTAACTGGAGAAATGAGAAATAATAGTGATTTTACACATAACAACATGGTACCATTTTATGGTAGTAATGTGAAACAAAATACTGATTTGAATTCATCAACTGGTTTAGTTGAAAGATTTACGGGGGTGTCACATCTTGACAAGAGTAAAGAGGAGGTAAAACCAATGTTTGGATTAAATCAAGAAAATATATATGGTACACAGAATTCGAATGATAGGATGATGGATCGTTATTCAGCGTCCCGTTATCATCAAGGAACACCTTTAATAGAGCCAGTAAGAGTAGGGCCTGGATTAAATCAGGGCTATAGTGCTCAACCATCCGGTGGATTTCAGCAAGCAGACGCTCAAAAATATGCTCAACAACCATCTGTAGACGAGTTGAGAGTAAAAACGAATCCAAAGATAAGTTATGAAGGTCGTATTGTTCGTGGTTTTCAGGGAACTCGTAGAGGAATGGAGCCAGTTGTTAGTCAAAATCGTGTGATTCGCTTTCATTCATATGGTGATATGCCTAGAATGAATACGACTGTAGTAACAACAGGTGAAGCATCAAGAGAGAATTTTCAAGATAAGAAAACTAATCGCCAAGACACTTTATATTCTTATGCATCTGCTGCAGGACCAGCTGTTGTTAAAGCGCAAGAGTCACATGAATCATATTCGAATCAAACAACTCACAAACAAGCATTGGGTAATTTTGGTTTACGTAATGCTCAAAGTCAAAACCGTGAATCAAAACTAAAGATACAATATTGCTCTGAAGCTCGTAAGGAAGATTCTAAGGATCTATCTTACATGGGTCATGCAACAAGTCTTGTTAATAAGATTGTTGCGCCTGTTCAGGATATATTACGTCCTACAATAAAAGAAACAAATATTCATGATTCTGCTCCAGAGCGTAATTTTAACAGTGTTGAAAAACGTTCAACCGCATATGATACTAATGATACAGCAAGAACAACAATAAAGGAAACAGCTATTCATGATAATCGGGCTGGTCCTTTATCAGTATTATCAACTGGTCGTTCGGCAAATCCAGAACCTACTAAGAAAACTGCTCGTGAAACATTGAAACAGTGGGTAGATTATTCTAATCCTACTGGTCCAGCAGTAATGAATACAGTACAAAACATGGATAATGCTAAGAAAACAGTTAAAGAAACAATAAATGAGACTAATCGCAAAGGAATTGCAACAAATTCGAGAGGTCCAGCTGGATATTTAACCAATCCTAAGAATGCACCAGACACAGCCAGACAACATTTATCTACAGTAGAATATTCTGGTCAAGCAAATCAAAGAACTTATGGTGCGTATTCTGTTACTGACACCGTTGCTCCAGAAACACACAAGCAACATTTATCGAACAATGAATATACTGGTAACGCAGAGGGTGAAATAAAACCCACATCATATTCTGATATTTACAATGCAACATTAAATGACTTAAAAGAGGGAATATCAAAGGGTCGTGCTCCAACACAATCAAGTATAAAACAAGTCTCTGAAGTAGGACATTTGGGTGAATTTGAAAGCAAAGATACACTTGAGAATAGGAAAAATTTTGGAGGAGTAACTCCAATACAAAATACAAGTCTTAATTCGGAATCAGTAAATATGACTACTGATAAATGTCAATTAGATACTGGTTCAAGATTACAAGCAACTGATTTAGAAGCGTATATTAACAACCCTTATACTCAATCTTTAAACAGCAGTGCTTAATTTTTTATCAATTTTCCATAATTTACAAATGGATGCATATAAATAGTATGGGTCATGTTCAAAATGATTAAGATGCTCTATTGCATCTCCGAGTATAATAGAATAATCAATTTTAGAAAAATCACAACAAACGTGTTTAAATAATTGTCTTGCAATATCAATGTGCGAGTAACCAACCGATTCAAGTCTAAACAATTCTGTAATTCTTTCTTTCAGATTTTTATTATACAATATTTTTTCATAAGAAAAGGGCAAATGAGAAAAACTAGTTATATCCTTGCCCGTTTTGTATTTAACTTGTAAGAAAAATAAGAAAGTACATAGTTTCCCCTCAGAGTATTGTATACACTTATCTACAAACTTGCGATTATATCTTAGTTTCTCATTTTTTAGTATCCTCTTCGCAATATCTGATAAATTTGATTCAGATGGTGTTTTCATATCAAAAGTCATTGCCCAAGAAGAAAGATCAATATGATGTGTTGATTCCAGAACACAAACTACAATTGATGTACTTGAAAGGATATTATATAAAACATACAAAAATTGACTTGACATTTTGTGTAAATTCTCTATTATAAGCCATTTATGGGCACTATTTGTCTTGGAATTTATAAAACTATTCAATTTTTCCTTAGAATCAATCGTTTTTAGTGACAAATGGTTTAACCATAGTGTATTCTCATTTGGTGTAACAGTATTTAAAAAAATTTTAATCAATGTTCTTTTCCCACTACTTGCATCGCCTGATAACACAAAATGAGAAAATTTATTAAGTTTTATCATATTTTTAAGATATCCAACAACATTTTCATTTGATGATATTTCATCAAGAGTTTTTGGTCTATATTTAAGATACCAAGACATTACTAATAATTGTTTTGAAAGCCTTATGTTTCATAATCTTATTTTCCTCGGACACCTTGAAAGAAAAGTCTACTTGCGTATATACCCGCACCAAGTTTAGGATTTGCAATGTAAAATCCAAGCTTATAACCCAATCCACCAAATATTGCAGGTATTATCAGAAATAAAATTAATATGATAAATGTATTTCTTTTAGCGACATTACCCTCTTTTTTTTCACAATCATCAGTATCAACTACTTTACCATTAACCTTTCTTGCATTAGAACAATCATTGTATTCATAAGTTCCTTCAAATTTTGGTTGCCAAATACTAACAATAATAATAGTTAAAGCAATGCCAAAAAATAGGGAATTAAAAACCAAACACGTATATCAACAAGATTAATTTGTTGAGATAATTGATTAGTAACATTTGTATAATTTTGAGCAAACGTCATTAATAGTATAGAATTAAATAAATAACATATAGTATGAGTTTGGATAAGTTTGACCAAATAATATCTAAAAAACAAAGTGGTGGCGCACCTAAAGACGATTTGTTTAAAGTAATTAAACATATACACAATGAAACACCGCTTGACCCAGTATGGGCAAAAAAAAGACTATTTATTGCATTACTAAGTCAACCCGTGGATATACAATCAAGAGATAATAATGGTTATTCTCCACTGTCTTTAGCAGTGAAAGAATTGGATGTAAGTATGGTAAAAGCATTGTTACAATTGGGTGCTGATCCTAATAGAACTTATAGAGGCGGTAATAGATATATAATACACAGTATATCAAACTTAATATTGCCAGAAGAAAATATACAATCTTCAGATTCTTCAGATTCTGAAGATGAAGAAGATTTGCTTGAATTATCACGAAATCAACAAGAAATTATTAAACTTTTGTTGAAACATGGTGTAAATGTGAATATTCCACAAGCACCAGCAAATATGACTGCACTTCATTATGCAGTAGCTAGGAAGAATCTTGGCTTAGTGCGTATTTTACTCGAGAATGGAGCAAATACTGAATTAAAGGCAGTGATGGGAGTTGGTGAAGGGGATTCTCAGCAAACCATAAACGTAACTCCACTTGAATGGAGTAAACTAAGAATTTTGACATTGGAGAGATTCATAACTGAAAGGCCGGAACAGTCCGAAGAGTTTGCAGAAAAAATAAGTATATTTAATGAAATAAGGAGATTATTAGAAATACATGACGCAAAAAGGAGAAGATCTGGAGTATATACGGAATATGTGGGTCGGTCTTCATCTCCAACACTTCCTCCTGATACAATTGGAAAAATAAACGATTTTTATGGTGGTATGGAAAACTTGAAACCGTTTAATAAGGAAAAACTTGAAAAATTGGACAGATATATGCCAGGTTCGTGGGACTTTGTTCAAATGGAAAAAGATAGAATAGATGAAATGCCTTTAGAGAAGAGTCATCAAAAATTTATTTGTGGTGATATATATGATAAGATAGGGTTTTTAGAGGGATGGATGAGAAAAATTATAAATAAGTTTAAAGCAAATAATCCGAATATACATCTTGAAATTAGAGATTTTTTTCCAAATACTCCTCCAAAAATATTTAATCATGACACTTTGTCAAGAACAATACAAATAATATTAGGAAATACTACTCCATCAGAAGATGTGGAAGCGAATATAAAACTCTTTTTGAAAAATATAGTTATGGGGATTGTAAGAGTTGCAGGAGGTATTTTCCAACAAGGTCCACAGCCACAAACTGTTTTAGAAGAGATGGTAGTTGGACCCAATCCACTTGGTGGCACCCTGCTTTCAAGTTTATTATCATATAGCGCAAATGATATTTTTGAGAATTGGGATGTTGAAGTGCAGGGACATGAACTTCAAGGATATAATATAAATATCTCTGAAAAACGAACTGGTGAAAATCCAGTTGGAGGTCTACAAGGTCCGATATTTTTTAGAATAAATGGATTGAATATCGAACATATAGAGGAAGATTTACCAGAGATTTTGATAGGAATAAATGTTTTGAAACAACAAGTTGCTCGAACTTGTAATGTTCGTTCTAATCGTATAACTAAGGCGGGTGGCAATAAAAGGAAGAAATTGAGATGGAATAAAAATGATTAACGAAACGGTGTATTAATAGTAATAGACTTAATATATAAAATGGGTCTTCTAAAGTGTGAGATATGTAATAAAAAGAAAATGGTTACAATGTCATGTACGTGTGGTAAGATTTTATGTCTTGAACACTACGCTCCTGCAAAGCACAAATGTGAGAGGATTTTAGAAAAGGAATATGTTCCAAAAGCGTGTGAATTAGAAGCAACAGGTGCTTTTAAGAAGATTCAAAAGATTTAATTAATCTTTAAGTTTTTACTTTAGTTCTAAATGTCTCAATTTAACCTGTCTTGCCGTGATTGGTGGTATTGGAACTGGTCCACTAATGGGTGCATTTTTGTATGGAAAGTTTTTTGAAAGATAATCATATTCAATGCGAGAAGTTTTTGTCGGATTCGATTGATTACGAATAATTGTCATAGCGCCATATTTATTCCAAGGTTGGAAAGTTTCTCTTTGAGAAAAGAATTGTATAACACATAATGAGAGTAGTATAAGCAATGTCAAACGGAGAAACATTTCAATAGTACACATATAATAATACCAATATAATTAATTCGAATATGCAGTACCAGCCATACCACCAGTTACTTTAAGAATATTGTAGTTTACAGCATATACAAAAATATTGTAATTATACGCATCAAAATTATCATAACTCTTAAGTCTTAGTGGTGATGTTTCTACTTCAAGTTCTACATTTGAAATTCTGGACATATTACATGCCCCAGAAGGTTGATTAGAATATGGGTCAAGAGAAAAAGAGTAAAATTGTATACCTGGTTTATTACATTTCACTTTATGTTGATATGTTTGAACACATTGAAAAAATTTTGAATTTCTAACGGTATATCTTTCAACACCATCAAACAAAAGACGACTATTTGTAATAATGTCTTCATTAAAGTATCGAAAATTGAATTTATTAGGTATAAGTGAAATTTCATTTAAATTCGTGTCTTGTTCTTTAGGAATAAGATAATCGACTTGACCATTATTATCATAATGAAGTATTTCAATATTATTTTGATTAAAATTTGTTTTAAAGTATAAAAAATCATCTTTTTCTTTACCTAAATCAGCAACATAAGCATCTGAAGAAGGATGAATAAATTCACTTTTAAAGTTAGTATAATTGTTAAAACCTCCGCCCAAAGAACCACCTGAAGTGGCATCTGAATCGCTTCTTTGTCCACACCACACAAGATATTTAACTGGATGATTAAAGTTTAATTTGAGTGCTTTTGTACCAGAAATTCCATAGAAATCTTGCCGATATGTTTGTTCAATAAGATATTCATGATTACTTTGAGCGAATTTTCTTCTTTCATCTTTGTCTAAGAATATGTAATTAACTAATAGATGTAAATCCATATTCCAACCCTGAATATTATTATGACCGTCTCCAAAATCTACTGGTGGATTAGTATCATCCAGTTCTTCAACTGCTTTTGGTGGAGAAAATGAAATTGGATTTATTGCTGTAATAAAATTACCTATATGGTGATGAGAATATGCAGGGTCTGGTTTAACTCTTGCGCCTTTTGTGTAAGGTGTATTGTCTTTTGTTTCAATAATTGTGTATAATTCTTGTATTGGTCTTAGTTCAAAATCAATTTTAACATCGTGATATTGTAGTGCAACAAGTGGCAAAGCAAGACCGGGATTATTTGAGAACCAAAAAGGCAGAGGAATAAATAATTGTCTACCTAATATAGATGGAGGTTGTAGAAAGGGATTTTTTTTGAAGTTAGTAAAAGTAAACTGATCCGAATCAGGATTTGTATTTAGTTCTGAACTGAGTGTTGATGTTGGATAGAATCCCCCATTTCTACCATTATGTGCAGGCATAAATATATCTGGATGATGTCCTGTCATTAAATCGAAATTATTTTTAGCACCCGTATCTTGAAACATTTCGTGCCAAATTTCAATCCATTGCCCATATAATTCACTAACAGTATTACCCCCTATACTAAGAGTACATTTTTTTATCAATTGACAGCCAAGATTAGGAATCCATTGAAACTCATAAGAAATATTTGTATCTGGATCATAACCAGAATATATATCCGGAATATTAAGTGAAAGATATACTTTATCAACAAGGTCACCATTTCTAGAAATTGTACAACTTAGTATATTATCAACTGAAGATTGAGTAAATGTAAGAGAATTCGAGGTTTCAAAATCCATACGTATGGTTTCCATTGAAAAATTACTATGGCGTTTGTATACAGATTTAAAATAAGTAATTTGAGGATTTCCGTTTAAGTATATATTTTGAGCCCCATATTTATGAAGTTGTATTTCACCTCCTCCCATAACAATAGTTGTTATATCTTTTTATTTAATAATTATTACACAATCTACATTTATACAAAACCACCACATTTAGCTTTTTTGCTATTTGGGTCAGAATCATCATCAGAACATACTCCTTCGGCATATTTCAATTGTGTATCCTGATCAATCTTTGGATATAGGAATTTGCCAAATCGTTTGTAGTTAAGTTCATGTCTTTTTTGTCTAACATATATCGAATATAAGAAATTTAGACCGAATAGAGTTAATAAAACTACATTAATTGTAAGGATTGTGGTTGATGCATAACCCATATGATTTAAGAATCCAGATATAATAAACAAACATACAAGGATTAAGATATCACGTAACATTTTATTAATAAACTGTCTGCGAAGTAACATATCGTGGTTGAGTTGTGCTTGTCTAAGAAGAGTTGTGTTATCATCAACAAGGTTAATATATTCGTGATTACGATTTGCCCTTAGTCTTTCATATAAAAGAGCAAGTTGTTCTGCATCTTCTTGCCAATTTTCAGTAGCATTTGTAGCACTATTTTGTACATCATTTAGATGAATGTGACGTTCTTTTCTTGAATTAGCAGCATTATTGTGTAATTGTAAAAAGTATTCATTGCTTGTAAGAAGTTTATCATGGTATGTTTCTGTAAATAAAGAAGCAATTACTTTATAATAATATTCTGCATGGAAATCAAGAATATTTTGAGCATTTTCATCCGTACTACCTTTTATAGCAACAAGAGCGGAAAGTAAATGAGTTAAATTTGCATATTGAGAATATTGTTTCGCATCTGTTTGTATAGCAGAAATAAATTCACTTAACGCTACATCAGAATCAAGTGGCAATTCATCGTGATGTTTATACAAATATTTAGTATCGCTAAGAAACTTCGGATTCTTAATGGCCGAGCTTGTCATTAATATTTAAATTATTATTTTTAGTTAGCAGTTGCACATTCTGGTGTTTGACCAACGGATAAATCAAGAGTAACTTGGGAACTATTTGGTTTATTAGATAAGTCGCTCTTGTTGGCAGGTCCCTTCATATAAATTGAGTATATATCTCTTGGTGAAACAACACGTCCGAAATATTGGAAGCGTGAGACAAATCCATTTAATATAGCATCGTCACTTGAGCCTCCAATAGTAAATGCTCCCTTTTCAAAAGCCTCTAATGGCTTCGCTAAAACAAAAGTTCTTGCCAACTTACCATTTAAGTACAGGTCAAGCGTTTTATTCCAAATCGTGATCGTAATATGATTCCACGCCTGTAATGGTAGATTAGTTAAACGATGAGTATGATCATCATCCAGTCCTAATTCGCCTATTCTTGATACTTTATCACCACTGGCCTTGTCGGTAATAAACACCTGTAATTCATTATGAATATCACCTACAGCGACATTTAATACATATCTAGCATGTTCTCTTCTAAATATATATTTAGGTTTGCTTGGAGTTACCTCCCATTGGGTAATATATGTCCAAAAACTATAGGTGTGTTCATTTCCAGATGGTGGTAAAATACCACTACATGTATGCATATCAGCTTCCATTTTAACAGGTTTGTCTAATATTGTTACATCTGTATCATTTCCCTTATTTAGCCATCCATAAGTTTTGTAAATCAGAAATACGACAGCACATGTCAAAACAAGAAGCAATAAAAAACCAAATGCGGATCTAGCTTCCATAATGATAATACTGTATATAAAAAAATTTAGATAAGATAAATGGATAGGATCGCAAATATCATAAACTCAAGTGACAACAAAGTTGCAACTGAAATATTTGTTGGAATCGCAATTTGTGTAGCTATATATCTTGTTTTATACATCATCAGAATGGCTATGAATAAAGTCTCCAGTTCAGCAGAAGACTCCCCTGTACTATTAGATGGACTTGTTAACGCAAAATATTCTCGTAATGTTAAACAAAATCCTAATGAACAATACGCTAAAACATTAAAACGTTCAATGAACGAAAATGGTATAGAGTACTCTTATTCATTATGGCTTTATATTGATGGAGAAACATGGCATAGTTTGCCAGCATCAGACTCAAGTGTTTGGAAACATATTTTCCATAAGGGACCAAAAATTGAGACTTTTGGCTCAAGTGATCCTAAAGATTTGAGTCCAATTCAATGTCCTGGTTTATGGTTACATCCTTCAAACAACGTAATGCGTTTATATGTAAATAGCTACAATGATACAAACGAATATGTTGAAATTAGTAATTTGCCTGTAAAGAAATGGATTCATTTCACATATACACAATCAAATTTTGTATCAAATATATACATTAATGGAAGACTAAAGTCCACTCATACTTTATTAACACTCCCAAGACAAAATTACTATGATTTGTATATGACAGAAAATGGCGGATTTCACGGATACTTATCATCATTCCAATACTTTAATTATGTATTAGCACCCTCTCAAATATATGATTTGGCAAAGGCAGGACCTTCTCTTAAAGAAAACTCTCAAGGCCATCAACAAACCGAAACCTTAACCCATATGGTAAATAACCAACCATATTTGTCTAATAGATGGTGGGTAGAAGATATAACCATGAACTGATGATCACTTAGATGTATCCTTTTATGCGTTTATCTTAAAAATAATTTATAATATTAATAATGGTAAAAAATCAACTATTTAAAACAAACCCACCAGAAGATTTATGCTTGGAGGTTGTTAAAGCGTTTGGTTTACAAGGATTCGATGATGTAACAAATTTCTCAAAAAAAGATCTCGAAGTATTAGGAACAGTTAAGAAATTATATGAGCTTAAGCCAAAACTTGAAGAATATTATATACCATGTAAAGCAAGGACCTATTTGAACGATATTACTCCAAAGAACTCCATTACAATATTGCGTCAAATATTAAGGTGTGTGAATCGTACAGTATCTTCAAAGGAAAAATACGTTCGTACGTCAAAATTTGTAGTTTATCAAATAATACCTAAAGATTTTAAACAATATCAACCAGTTCAAATTGAAAATGAATCATCATATTTAATCAATTTCGATTAATTAGGTATGAATAGTTTTAGTAAAAAATAAACTATACCAAAACAAATAGATTGAAGTATTTTACCAGTATTATTTAACTCATTCGCCAATGTTATTGCTTTTAAAGATGGAACTTTTGAAAACAAATTTACAAATGTACTATTACAACTAATGAAAATAAAGAACAATATTGAGATTAATAAAGCAAACTTACCAATTTTATGTATGTAATTCATATCAAATACATTTATCATGTTCTGTATTCCTTGTGGACTTAAATTATTTACAGATTTCACTTGATTCTTATTTGAACTTTCTACTATTTTTGGTTGATTAACAACCATTGGTGTTGCAACCGGTTCTGGTTCTGGAACATTATTATTTATTACTTGTACGGGTTCAGGAGGCTTTTCAATTTCAAATGTTGGCGCATCCGACTCATTTGTTGTATCAAGTTGATTAAGAATTTTATTAACAAGATCTGAATCAGTTTCCGTATTATTCGGTAATGACGATAAAGGTGTTGTTTCACTTGCCATATAATATTATTTGCAATCAGTTTACAATGGAAATAAACGCAAAAAAATTAAACTTTAATCGATTTTTGTAACTTTTTTAAATTGTCATATTGTTTGAATAACTTCTCGGTTTTACCTTCTCCGTGAAATTTATCCACAAGTGATAATCCCTTTTGTATGACAGGTTGCATCTGTTGAATCATACCCATTAGTTCAGATTGAGATTTAATTAAAGACGTTGTATCTTTAGTCATATTTTTAAGTGTTTTGGGATCGAAATTTTCAAGAGCACCTTTTATTGTTTCCTCCATATCAATTGGATTATTGTTGACCGGTTTTGAATCAACCTCATCTTCCTCATCTTCCTCATCTTCTTCCCCATCTTCCTCATCTTCTTCCCCATCTTCTTCATCATCATCTAAATCATCTAAATCATCATCATCACCATCTTCATCCTCCTCATCTTCATCACCATTTTCATAATACTCATCTTTCTTCTCTTTTACTGAATAACCCTCTATTTTTGAGTATGATAAATAAAGTAAACAAGATAAAATACCAGCTATTCCAAAAGCAACATATACAGGAGTTTTGAGTACATAATGGCACAGGCTAATTACAAAAAGGAACAAAATCACCGATTTCCAATCTTGTAAATATGTTTGGGTCCATAATACGAAAACACTGATTATAATTATTAAGGTTTCGGTAACCAACATATAATTATGGATTTTAATTTTTTTAAGATCTTAATTAAGAACATTTTTGATATTGGAATCAAAATACTAACCGTTGTATCCTCTTTTTCTCGAAATTCGAGACAATTGATATTATATGGTAAGTGTAAAGTCAGAAAATATTACTCTGGTGGGGCAGCATTCGTAGATAAACGTATATATTTTAATACAGAATCCAATGTAATATTCCCTTTTGCAAAAGCCTGTCAAATCAAGTGTACTGATTCGGATGAGCAATTAGTTATTTTTTCAGATTCTGTTTATCAAAACATTATCAATTTTGGAATATGTAAGAGCACATATGATAATAATATTCTTCCTCTTCCCGAAATTATTCGTTTTTGTTTATTACCAAAGAAAACGATACAAATGGTAGTCACATTCTATCCTTGGGAGAATATAGACCCAATGGTGATAAGCAATCAATATCCATTCAAACTTGATTAAATATGACATAACAGGTAATATGACATATTATAATTAGACGAATATGGAACCTATTTTTGATGTTTTAAGAAAATTATCTGAAAAAAATGAAGACATAGTTTTATCTGATGAGATGTTTGAGTTAATGAAACCAATTATTCAAAAATTTAATATCAATCAACATAAAGTTTACAATAGTTGGAAGAATTACGAGGTATTAAAGCATTCTCATTGTAATAATGAAGATGAACTGACATATATATCAGATAGCATGATTAGTCGCGATAAAGTAGAACTAGTCAAAAATGTTAAGCCTAAATTAAAATGGCTAAATGGCTTACCACAACCTGAGCAAAGAACACCAGAATGGTATTCATATAGACATACTGTAATTACTGCTAGTAGTATGAGTCAAATATTTGAAGGTAAATCCAAATATAAAAATATACTAAAAGAAAAAGTTTTACCAGAAAAAGAAAGACAATTTTCAAGTACTCCTGCATTAAGTCATGGAGTAAGAAATGAACCAGTCGCACAGTCAATATATGAATTGTTAACAGAAACTAAAATTTCTGAATATGGATGTATAAAACATCCAAGTATACCATATATTGGAGCATCACCTGATGGTATTGTAACCAGTTCAAAGTGTAAAAAAAAGTTAGGCCATATGTTAGAAATCAAATGCTTATATAGTCGTAAATTAACAGGCATACCACTATATAAGTATTGGGTTCAATGTCAAATACAGCTAGAAGTTTGTAAACTTGAATATTGTGATTTCTTTGAAATCAAATTAAACGAAAATCTTAGTGAACAAGAATTTTATTCTAAGATTAGGGACAAAACCCATAAACAGTTTTATGGAATTGTAATCGAATATGCAGTACATAATAGGGAAACCAATAAAACGAAGAATAATTGGATTTATTCTCCAATCAATCTAACTGAACAAGAATTTATTACTTGGAGTTCTAATAATTTGAAACAATTTTCAGAAAATGATGAAAATACTTGGTATGTTCGTTCATATTACTGGGAATTATTGAAATATTCTAATAGATTGATTAAAAGGAATAGAGAATGGTTCAAATACATTAGACCAAAAATAGATTCGTTCTGGACAGAGGTAGAAGATAAGAGAGAAATACTGGAAAATGATAAAAGTGGTGAAATTAAAAAAACTATGTTTCCAGAAAAACCAGAAAAACCAGAACCATTAAAATTAGATATATGTCTCATTGATACAGATGATGATGAACCAATATCCACTTTAAATGTTCCAGAAAATAAATCTCCAATAAAATCATCAAATTTGGAAATATGCCTGATTGATAGTGATGATGAAATTTAAAAATAAAAAGCTATAATTATATCATGGATGAACTAAAAGGTATTCAATATAGTACACCACTATCTTCCGCTTTCTTTTCTGCGCAAAATATGGATAGCATTCAAACAAATATTAGATATCAAGTCTGGTTACAATCTGGTAAAAAACATGTTATTGGAAAACAAAGTCCTGAAGAATTAACGGTTATAATGCGGTCGATTTTTTTACAAAATTCACGTAATCAAGAAAATGATATCCTCGGACAAGTAAAAGAATTGAATGTTATTACTATCAATTATTCCCTTAAAAGAATTCTTAGCGAACTAAACCAATATGTTGCTTATAATAAAGAAATCTCTCAAGGAAGACAAATTATGGAGCATAGTGTAAACACATCTATTCGTGGCAATAGACAACTTGAGCAAAAACCGTGGTAAAGTAATTATAAGATAGAGATTTGTATATCTATTTAATGACTGATTTAACGTGGAGCGATTGCGATATTGCAATTGCTGGATTTTCAAATCTATTGAATGATAAAGAAATTTATAAGCCAGAACTTACCAAAGGAAATAGCGACATGTATCATCTCATTTCTTACTGTGGTAATTTCAATGCTATCGTCACTTTCTCAATGTATTTATTAGTTCACAAATCAATATATAATAAAAAATCAAACAGTTTTGAAGGTATTTTATCCGCATATTCCATGGGATTTTTCCTATATTCTACTTTCTGGTATTTCACAAAAGGCATTCATTTCAGTATTATTGAACTTAAAAATAATACAAACGATACTAACGGAAACATTAAAGAACAAAATGAATTACTGAAATCATATTATGGATACACTCGTTCCAGAATACTTTTAGCTGTAGTTCCGAGTATGATTTGGATATTATCTTCCACTAAATTTTTTTATGGATTACTTTTATTGTTATTTACAATGTCAGGAATGTATCACGGGTATCGGATTTATCCAAAAATTAAACATATTAATGAGTTTCCTTCAGAAGATATAGAGAATAAACTTATATAAAAATATATATCTAAAGATAGAATATATGCAATCATCAGCTAGACTTAATCAAATAAAAACACAAGTTGAAGTTAATGGTCGAATCGATAATCTTTATAAAGTTGTAGATAAACTTAGAAATGATATGAATAATATTAAAGATGATATTACAACTCTTAAAGAATCATTAAAATCAGAAATGGACTTAACCAACAAAAAATTCAAAGAATTATATTCTTTTATGAAAAGACTTGAAGAAGCATATTCAAATGGATTGTCTGCCGATTTATCATTAGATGGTATCTCTAATATTGACAATTTTGTAGATAGTGGAAATAATACAGACAGAATTATTAATTCAAATGATGAAGTTTTTACATTGGAATCGACTTTTGAATATGATAAATTAAGGCGACCTTATTAACGCAATTTTGCCGATCGTAAACAAACTAAAGCTGTTATACATCCCAGCAAAAGAATTATAGAATATTTATTATGAGAAGATTCTGTAGTTTGTTCAAAATTCTCTCTTAATTGCAATGGTCCTGGTAATCTGGCATTAGATATAGTTGGATTTTGATTTCTTACTGCTTTATTTAAATCTTTATCAGTTGTTTCCGTCATAGTATGATGACCAGCTGTACATTTGGTCTCCCATCTCCAAGTGTTTTCTTCTCTTTTTGAATCATAGATTTTATAACCTACTGGAAGTGTCATTTCTTTGCAACTATTCGAACCTAAATTCCCAGTTCCACTAATCGCTCTTCCAAGCTCGACAGGATTAATATCATAAACTTGCTCAAATAAACCGGGAATCAGACCTCTTCCTTCAGTCAAGCCGGTCAAATTACAACCAGTTGCATTGTAAAAACTTAAATTTAATGGCGGAATTGTCCCAGTTGGAATGTTTCTAACATAAGTATATTTTGTTTTGTCTTTACAATTATCGGAAGAAGTTTCATCGCATTTTCCAGATTCAATAAAGTAATTGGCTCCTAAAGCAATATCTTTTCCCTTCATATCTACACCCGAACCCAAATAATTGATGCTGTATTTTAAACTAGCATCTAAATTTTTTAGTTGTTCTTTATAGGGATTCTTGACATCTTCTGTATATTGTATTAGCGAGTGAGGACGAACTTTATAGGAATATTTTATTAAATCTGGATTTTTTAACAATTTTTCTGAACTTATGCCTGACATATTCTTATATAATATATTTATCTATAAACTTGATAGAAATAGTCTTTTACAAACCATTTTAAGAAATGGTTTAGTTTATCCAGTAAAATTATGCTTAAACATTTATACCGCCAGTATTATTTACAAATTCTGCGTCATAATCAACAACATCTTCATCTAAATCATATGTACCAGCCGCACCGGCGAGTTGGTTCGAAGCTACAAGTTTACGTCCAAAAATTCGCATACGACCAACTTTAGCAAACGCCGCCCCAGTCGTATTACCGGATACAGAATGATCTATTCTTATTGTAAGTGTTTTGTACAATTTGGTACTATTAAAAATATAATTGGTTCCGTTTGGATTACTTCCCATATCACCACCATTACTATATAGTAATTCATGTGGAACATAAGTTGAAACTGAATTTAGAGCAAACATTCCACCGGTATTCCATTCACTTGGTTGAACTATACGGATGAAAACTCTCAAATATTCTAAGTAGTCTACTGCGGGTGCTGGATTTGTCTGATTGTTTCTGCCGTCCCAAAATCCTTCAAATGCAGTTAGATATAGTTCGTATTGACCGTATAGTGGGGCATTTCCATTTGATGAACCCCATTTACCTGCATTTATGTATGCTTGATATTTTTGGGTTGATTCTGCACCATGTGGTGTTGAGAGAATAGTACATTGTTTTTGATTAACCCAAAATTGCTGGCATTGCGATATTGTTCCATTCAAATAATTCTTGACATCTATTGTCCACACACACTTAGTTTGTGTCCATTGATTTGAGCTATTCTTGAAATCGGAAGCAGTAGCATTCCATTGAATAGATAAGTGTCCCGCAGATCCAGCTATATACGTCTCAATACGATTATTTGTTTGCTTGACCATGAAAGCAGAATATATCTGATTATACGAATTTCCTAAATGTCCTGAATGAGAGAAAAGGAGGTCGTGAACGCGAGTAAAATTAGTGTCCCAATCACTAAGTTTGATGTCAAACATAATCGTGAGTTGCTGTTTATCGAAATTAGAACCGTTACAAAAATCTTGATACTTAATCAAATGTCTACTATATTTCATATTATTAGATGTCATATTGCCTTCTTCAGTACTATTATTAAAGTGAGTTCTATGGCCTCCACGATGATATGATATTGGAGCAAGAGTGTTATCCCGATCATCCATACTCCCATATAGCGACCAGCCTCTGGCTCGTTTCCAAAAATCGCCACCAGTTGTAGATATTATATTTACATATCGAATTACAATAGGAGTTGGGAAAGTAATTTGATTAGTATAAGTGTGTCTAGAACGATCATGGCGATTAGTATATTCTCCCATACCGTAATACCAAGTTGGATCATTACCACCATAACCTAACATAACCGCCATACCATAATTTCCAGCCCACCAATAACCATTGTACTGATTTGGAAACCAACCATATAGTGGTGTAAACATGTGCTCCAGTGTTCCGTATGTCTGGCCACTCATAGTATGGCCGTCCCAACATTGTACTATTTTATATTGTGTTCCTGAACTATCAGTGAAAAATCCTACTCTATTTGGATTATCTATACCATTCGTACTACCCCACGTCTGCGCTGTCGCTGCTTGTGTAACGGTAATTCCAGAGTTAGTTGATTGCCAGGTTGATAAGGAATGAGAACCCGTTCTTGGTTGAGCAGATGAAGTATTAATTATTTCTATTTCGTTTGTTAATGTATATCCTGGTTTATTCATTGTAAAGTAAAATATATCTGAATTACTAAAAGTACTAACAGGTATTATACTTATACCTGAAAGCACAGCATGTTGGGTGATGCGGGTTACCGTAATCACAATCTCAGCATTAGAGTCTGCTGCGACAATTCCAGTCCACGTTGGTGAAGCATTATCACTACCATCAGCTGATGCTGAAGCATTGTAAGGACCATTACCGTTCACGGTAATAGGTGCATTAGTTCGAGCCCAAGAATGCAATGAGTACTGATATATCCAAACATCGTAGAGTTTTCCAGAAATAAGGTTTCCACTAACTACCGCTCTCGCATCGCCATTTTGGTTTCTCAAAAAGCCTTTGTGATAATCTCGTGTGTGAGTCCATTGAGATAGCGTTACAGTACGACCATTTGGCAAATTTAGATTGTGTACGGTGCTTGTGGAGAAACCCGTGTTGTTGTATTTTCCAAACTCAGCATTCATAGACCCAAAGTTTGCATGTGTTTGACCATTAGTGTGATTAGTGCCAGCGCCATATTCTGTATAATCTGTCACTTTAGATACATTCCATCCCGAAATATTTTGATTGAAAGCTGTAGCATTTTTAAACATACCATTCATACTCGTAACATTGGAAACATTCCAACCATTAGTAATACTTATATCATTAAAACCGGTTCCTTTTGTGAAACTATATGGTGTGGAGGGGACACCAGTATTAGTGTTGTAATAATTAATCAAATCACTTTGAGATGCTATAGTAGGATTATAAGGTACACCTAAGGCTCCCGCCCATTGATATTTAGATGAATTATTCACATATGAACCATTTAAGTCCCATTTTACCATTTTATGGAAATTATGATATGAGGTATCGATAAAAACACCAATAACAGTGTTATCACTTGGGTCATATGCCCAATAATTTATGCCTGTTTGTCCGTCATTTGAGACGACTACACCAAAATTCGCTGGCAGATCATCCCCTGTTCCAAAATTATTTACATCGAGTCCTTGATTGAAACCAGTATTTGTCATAAACATACCATTCATACTCGTAACATTGGATACATTCCAATTTCCAATAGGTTGATTGAAATAAGAAGAATCAAACATTTTATTCATATTTTTGACTTTCGATGTATTCCAACTAGAAATATTTTGTTGGAAAGCATAACCGTACCAAAACATACGCTCCATAGTAGTGACTTTAGATACATCCCAATCAGAAATATCTTGATTAAAAGCATTAGCGACTTTAAACATTTCATACATACTTGTCACTTTAGATGTATTCCAATTAGAAATGTTTGAATTAAATGATGTTTTACTTTCAAATAATGAATCCATACTTGTCACTTCAGAAGTATTCCAATTATTAATATTACCATATTTAGATAGAGCAAAAGCTCTAATGCGGATCCAAGCTAATGATGCACCATGAACACCATTGTCCATACAATTAATGAAAATTTTACCATTCGCATCTGCCTCTATTGTATCTGTAACCACTGGACTGGTATTAGTACCCATGAAAAAGGTATAACTCTTTGTTGTTGAACCGACAACATCAAATGATGCATTAAATTGCTGGACCGTTGCAGAATTATAACTATATAATTGGAATTCATATAATCCACCAGGACTTAAATCTTGAATCCACCAAGTTGAATAATCTTTTCTGTGCCATAATCCCTTTGCATAATTGGCAGCAAACCATAAATTATTTATGTTTAATACGTAACCATCTTCTAAATTAATTTGGATATCTGGATGATCTGTACCATTCGCACCACCTTCCCATCTAATAGTAGTACCGGTCAGGGCGAATATTCCCGTAGCAACAAAATGAGTATTCATATACTCCCAGAAATTAGTAGTATTTAAATTAAAAGAAGAAAAAGTATCTGAAGTAGTTAGTGAAATCCATTCATTGACTGCAGTTACTAATTCTGAATTAGTGAAAGGTCTTCCTCCTTTTATCCAAAAATAAGATGTACTTGAACTTCTAAATAAACTATCACTATGTGCATTTGCGCCATTACCATAGTTTGCAAATTGTGTTACTTTGGATACATCCCAAAATGATATATTTTGATTGAATTTTGTTGCACCCTTAAACATTGAATCCATGTTTGTGACCTTTGACATATTCCAACTGGAAATATTTTGATTGAATTGTGTTGCATCCCAAAACATATAATGCATCTGTATCACATTAGAAACATTCCAATTATTGAGAGGTTGATTGAATGATGAATTATATCTAAACATACTGGCCGTGCCTGTTACACTTGAAACATCCCAACTACTAATGTTTTGATTGAAAGGACTCTCGCGAAACATATTAGTCATTATTGTGACCTTTGATACATCCCAACTACTAATGTTTTGATTGAAAGATTGTGCTCTGTAAAACAATTGTTCCATATTTGTTACTTTCGATGTATTCCAATTAGAAATATTTGAATTAAATGTAGTTTTTTCTCTGAATAATGCGTTCATATATGTTACTTCCGAAGTATTCCAATTATTAATATTACCATATTTAGCTGTCGCATTTGTTGAATTTGAAACCCATTCATTGACCGCAGTTACTAATTCTCCATTACCGAAAGCTCTTCCTTTTACGAAAAAATAAGATAAACTTGAAGTTCTAAATAAAGAATCGCTATGATTGTTTGCGTTTTGACCATAAATTCCTGCACTACCAGCACTTGAGCCTACACCAGTATTACTTATCTTTTGTACATTCCAAGTGGAAATATTTTGATTAAAAACTGTTGTTCCTTGAAACATTCCAACCATATTTGATAATTTAGACACATTCCAACCAGAAATATTTTGATTAAATTTCCTTGCATTAGAAAGTAGATATGGTGCGTATGTAAGATTAGACACATTCCAACCAGAAATGTTGCCGTTGAAAACGTATGCATTAGAAAACATATATTCCATGTTTGCTACTTTGGATACATTCCAATTATTTAAATCTTGATTGAATGCGTGTGAATTACTAAACATAACCTTCATATTGGTCACTTTGGATGTATTCCAACTGTTAAGACCCTTATTAAATGATACTGCATGTCTAAACATACGTTCCATAGTTGTCACTTTAGCTGTATTCCAGTCGTTAAGAGACGAATTGTATGAGGATGCTTCATTAAACATATAGTTCA
>CEQY01201629.1_pt1 | contig 21507 bp, 16 predicted proteins | sample 361391 | NCBI WGS metagenome assembly CEQY01 (sample SAMEA2621075, study PRJEB7988) | marine metagenome | isolation source: saline water (ENVO:00002010), including | reverse complement strand
TTTTTAGCGGCTTTCTTCTTCGTCACTTTTTTCGTCGCTTTCTTTTTTGTGGCTTTCTTTTTTGTAGCCTTCTTTTTAGCGGCTTTCTTCTTGGTTGTCTTTTTAGCTACTTTTTTCTTGGCAACTTTTTTAGCAGTCTTTTTAGTGGTTTTCTTTTTAGCCGCTTTCTTAGTTGTTTTGGACGACTTCTTTTTTGAAGTCTTACTGGCAGCTTTTTTAGTGGTTTTCTTTTTGGTTGCCTTTTTTGTCGCTTTCTTCTTTGCCACGGACTTTATCCTTTGAAAAATTTTGAACATAAAAATACTCTACTAATATAGTAAGAAAAACATGCCTTTAAAAGCATGACATGCTCAATTTTAATGCTGTTAGTGATCTATATCAATCCCAAGAGCGCTTAAATTTAGAGGGTTTTTAAATCTTTCACGCTGCGCCTCGTTGGAAATTGAGTTGGATGAACCCTCCGAGTAGATGAGCATGGTTTCGCCTGGTCTGTATGCTGCTCCATCCCCTCCGGTAGTGACGGATTTTAAGGGAATAAATTTTACAGAATAGGAATTTCTAAGTTTAACTTCCTGCCTTCCACTTGAACTGGCTGGGTTACTTTGTAAGCCTTCATTATTTGTTAAACGAAATCCACCCGGACGATAGGCTGAAAAAAGATTGCTTCTAAATTCTCCCGTTTCCAGAACGTAGTCAAATCTATATCTTCTCACCGGAAAATTGGTTGAGTTCCAACGACTTTGAAGCAGCTCCGGGAGATTATCATTGGGTGGGCAAGAACTAGCATCGCTAAGAAGACTTGGGTCCCCTGTGTAAAACCAGATAAACTTACCGGCAATTGATTCACAAGTCGGAGCAGCTTCTTTTATGGTCTCAATTGGACCTTCATAAATAGGGATAGGAAGATCACTGATAATCCTAGCCGCATCTAAACCTGTATCTTGATCAGTAGCCTTTGATTTATTTCGTGTATAGATATCGGCCGCAACCAAATTCATCGAAGATTTATATTTTAATATAGCTGGCTCCTGTCTTTGCAAATAGTCTTCTAGTACCGCCCTTAAATCAGCAGGACCCCTAAAAAGAGAGTTAGGATTTCCATCGTCAAATAAGGGGCCATAGAGTTCAGCATTTCTCCAGACTTCAAAATTCCTACTTCCAGAAGTCATTGTATCTGGTCTTCCAGGGATAGCGCCATAGGAATCAGTTTCGAATTCTCTATTGAGTGTCTCAGGTGTGGGGACGAGAAAATTATGAGTTTCATATAAGGTGGGGGCTGACACGGCTAGAAGCGCCTGACCGATGGCTGGTGTCGTGACGGTTCCACCCAAGCCAGATAGATTGCTGGCAAAAAAACTGAACATATCCGAATTATATAATCCCGCTTTAGGAGCCGGCCCTTCGCCCTTATAGCTTATGGCCTGAACCGGAGTCTCTGCGAAATAGGTTTGAGCTGATTGAGGATCTCGTCTGGGATATTCATAAACTAGGTTGGGAACTCCAAAAAAAACACTATTACCATCAGGAATAAATCCTCCGATTGTCTCTCCTGGACCTGTCATCCAAAATTGATCTCCATCACTACCAGCGTTTATGGGGACTGGAAAACCTGGAGCATATTCTCCAGGAGCGACCTCTTGACCATTTACGTCTTTAAAGGATTGAGTATTGAGTGCAGAGATATAGGGGGAAGATTTTCTTGTGGTTCTTTGTCGAATGACTCGAACGTCCGAGACATCGAAAATTTGCGGGCCGATTCTCCCTCCAAAAGGTTTCGCTGCTGCATAGGCTGTGAGAATAATATCGTTTGCAAATGGATTAAAAAGTCCCACCCATTGAGCTTGTCCTTGAACAGCGTAATAGGTAAGAAAATCAGGGTTTTTTACAAAATGTAGAGGGTAACCAGGAACGGGAAGTCCCATTTTTGTCACTGTACACTGACCTTCTGAATCGATGACCTGATTGTTGACTTTGATATCACCTTGAGAGGTTGCAAACGCAGTGTAGAAAGGAGCGTAATTGGCAGTGATCAATTTAAGGTCTAGATAAATCTTTCTTCTTTTTTCAGGCTCGTTGGGAATAAGAAGATAACTAAGTCCTGTATCAATATTTTCTTTACCTATATTGGGAGCTAGTTCGGTGAGTGTGAAACTATCTTTCATCTCGTTATCATCTTGGTTTCCAAGATTTCTAAAAGCACTAGTATACGCCTTCAAGGTTCTCTCTTGATGAGAAGTGGTAAGACTATTGGCAGAGCGAGAGCAATTGATGCCAGAAGCTTGATCCCCACAGACGCCGGCAACGGGAGGAAAATTTACCTCCGACTCAAGATTTCTAATTCTCACTCCAATTTCAAAAGCATGAGGAAAAGCTCCCATATAGTTGATTGCCATTTGGGGCGCTTGGTCTCTTATAGAATTTGGAATATCAGTCTCAGTAACGTTATAGGCCCAAGTATTGGCCGTAAGAAAGTTAAGCTCAGTTCTCTTTGAGCAATCGGTAGATTTTTCTGCTACGATTGAATCGATAAAGGCGTTAGTTGTTTCATCCATTCCGAGAACATTTTGACGAGTAAATCGAGGAAGACCTGGAACTAAGAATCTCGTGCATAAACCAACTTGACCTGTGTTAGCAAAATCAATACAAACAGAGGGAAAATTATAATTGTCTTGAGCCCCACCAGCTATGCTTGTTCTGGTATAACATCCCATAGTGAAGTCTTTTCTATCTCCCGTAGTTTTAGAAGGACCAGGGCAAGCTGTTCCAGGCAAAGTAACTCCTGAAACACCTTCTAAACTCAAGCCACCTAGAACGTAGTATTTAAACATCCATTCTTTATAAACGTTTCGCATGGCCCAGTTCATATAGCCAATATTTGTAAGCTGCCTAGCTTGCACACTCGCGCCCGCATAAGCGGCTGCATCAACTGCATTTTGAAGATTGATTTTTGCTTTAACGAATAGACCGATATTGATGATAAACGCCATGATTGTGATCATCACAACCACCGCGGTTGAGAAAAATATGGAAATCTGACCTCGATCTTTTAGCATCGGTTCCTAAGGTATATTTTGCCGGGATCAGCCCGTCACCAGGTTTAGTGCCATTTTAGCAATAATCGATTAAATCCTTCAACATAAGTTCATGAAATCTTATGCCAAAACTTGGTATACGCATTGCGATATATAAAAGTAAGTTCACAGGGTACCGATCTGTGGACGCTGGACGTGAGTTGAATTCGGTAATCCCTCTATTGTTCTTTTTTCTTATTGTTCGCCCCTGGGGTATGCAGATACCCCGGCGGTCCTTTTTTTACTCTTCTAAATCTTTGTTTCTAGCGGCATGAGCTTGGTCGATGGTAGCTTGGTCGGGGATTAAACTTGTATCTTGATCTAGGGCAATTCCTTGAAAAAATTTGCGAGACTTTTTGGAGTTAATCGCCCACATAAATATGATGGTATAAAAACTCATAGAGATTATAAGTACTGTTGTGAAGATCGTTCCTGTCGCAGCTTGTGCCATTTCAGGAGATTGGTCTGCCAAAACCTGAGGGGTAATATAACTTTGAACTATAGTCACCAATATAGCGCTTAAGATAAAATAAACGTTATAAATCTTACGAGCCGTATTTTTTCCCATCACCATCATGATTGCTAAGAATATGGAAAATAAATTTCCCATCAGTCCCACATAATGACCAGTTTTAGTGGTCCACCAAGAAAGAATAGGTGGAAGGCTGTAGAGCTGTAATTTGTTTAACTCCTCCGGAGACATAAATCCACTCACAATTGAAAACAGTGAAGAGGCTACAATGATAAAACATATTATTATGATTCTTTTAGGGATTTCATCAGGCATAGATACTCCTTGCAAATAAAGATATCAGGTGTTTAGGTCCAGTGCAATTTCTTCCGTATTCTCTTGAGTGGACCTATATGGAATACTATTTAAGAGGAGTGTTCATGAAGAAGCTTAGTTCGCTACAATCCAAAAAATTCTACCGAGTAAAACAGCCATCTCATGAATTTCTTTGTGCACTTTGCTCTGCGCCAAGGCAGATGCGTTATTCGAAACATCTATCAATTCAAAATTATCTACAAATTTTGTTGTTAACTCTTACGGCTAGTTATTTCTTGTTTCCTTTGATGAAGGCTAAAGTTGTTTTTCTCTTATTTCCCGTTTGGTTGATCTTTGAGTTAGGTAATAAACTCCTATACCGCCGTGAACTCCCTTGTCCCTATTGTGGCTTTGATCCTAGCTGGTACAGAAGGGATGTGAGAGTGGCTAAAAAAATGGTGCAAAGCTTCTGGCAGACTAACTATCCAGACTTAGTGGGCCAGAAAGAAGCAGCTATTTTGGAGCAGGATCCCAAAAGCCTTGGAATCCAGCCCATTACGAATAGTGCGCCGGAAGAGGCAGAGAATCTCAGCGCACAAGGTTAAACAAAAATAATTTCTTATGTTTATAAACTCCTAAAAATGCTCTAGCATTGCTTTTTTGTGCTGGCAGCCAGTGAAATATCCTTTCATTTTGGTCTGATTAGTTATAGAAAAATAGGATAGAGAGAATTTTAAGGAGCAAAAATGAGCGTAAACAAAGTCATTATTCTAGGACGTTTAGGACAAGACCCTGAGTTAAAGTATACACCATCTGGAGCAGCAGTATGTAACTTCTCCTTGGCAACAAGTGAGACTTGGAACGATAAGAACACTGGGCAAAAGCAAGAGCGCACAGAGTGGCATAGAGTTGTCGTTTGGGGAAAACTTGCAGAGCTTTGCAATCAATACCTATCTAAGGGAAGACAAGCGTTTGTAGAGGGAAAACTTCAAACTCGCTCATGGGATGATAAAAACGGTCAAAAGCGTTACACGACTGAAATCAGTGCTACAACTGTTCAGTTTATTGGGGGAGCTTCTGCTCAACCATCAGCTGGTGGACAGTATAATCAATCTTCAACGCAAGACAATAATAACAATGGCTATGATATCAGTGCTGATGCAAGCTTTGCTTCAGACGATATTCCCTTCTAGTTAACTAAGCTTTTCAATAAGAAAATATTTATGGATCCCCTCTTAGACTAGAGGGGATTTTTTTTTTTTCTCTAAACTTTTTCTTAACTGATGTTACAATAATTTAATCTAAGGATCTGTTGTGGGAGAGAGAAGTTTTTTTTCTGTGAATTATGACCTGATCATTCATGGTGAGCATATGCCATATGATCTTTATGTGAATGCCTCTTCTTTGGAGAGTAAACAAAAGTATGTTCGTGTTTTTCCCCAAGGGGAAGAACTATCCCTGATAGATTTAGAGAATTTTAAAAAGAAATATCGTCAGCTCTATGTTGCGGAAGATCAACGAAATTTATATATGAAAAGCTTGGTGAAGTCTGAGGCCATTGAAGATGATGATGCCGTCACTTTTATCAAAGATTCCGCGATCAATCATTTGCACAAAGTTTTTGACCCTCAAAAAGAATTTAGTACTGAAATTCTCTATGAGACCATTCGTGGTTGCAAAGATGCTGTGGAGAGTATGATTGATGTTTTAGATGACTATAATATCGATGGGTTGAGAATGTTGATTGGAAATCTAGCGACCCATGACTTTTATACCTACGATCACTCTATTAATGTTTCCATGTACTGTTTAACCATTATGCGAGTTCTTAAACCAAATGCGACTCGTGCAGAACTTCTACATGCTGGTCTTGGCGGTTTATTGCATGATTTAGGGAAAGTTAAAATTCCTACTCATATTCTAAATAAGCCTGAAGGACTATCAGAAGATGAGTACCAAGTTATCAAAACTCACCCAGATCTTGGACTGAATCTAATCCTAGGAACAGGAGAAGAAGAATTTGAAGGTCTTGATTTAAAAACCATCGCTCGTATTATCCATGAGCATCATGAAAACGTCGATGGAACAGGGTATCCGAAAAAACTAGCAGGAAATGAAATTCACTTGCTGGCAAGAGTCTGCGCCATAGCTGATTTTTTTGACGCGATCACAACAAAAAGGTCTTATAGTGAAGTCGTTACGGTTTCCCATGCTATAAGTATTATGGAGAAGACTGTAGGTAAAAAAATTGACGAAAAGATTTTCAAGGTCTTTTGTAATCATATAGAGTACTCCAATATTGCCCAGGCTAAGGATCTAAGGATGTCGGATGAATTTGACCCCTCGATTCCCTATGCTGTACTTCCCCTAGAAGAAGTAGAGGCGATGTTTAGCGATGAGGATTTTGGTAAAATCCGAGTCATCGATGAGAAGACTAATAAAAAAATAGATAAAAAATAATAAGGTACAAAAATGAAACTGGAATTGAAGGGCTTTGAACAAGCGCTAGAAAATATCAGACCCTATGTCGCAGCAACACCGCTTATTAAGAACGAATGGCTATCTAAGAAATTTAATTGTGAGATATTTCTTAAGCTTGAAAATATGCAACCTGTTGGGTCATTTAAACTCCGAGGGGCTACCAACTTTATGGCGCATATGACGGAAGAGGAAAAAAAGCTCGGCGTTTTAGCTGTTTCGGCAGGTAATCATGCGCAAGGAGTGGCCTGGGCTGCAGAAAAATTTGGACTTCACGCTACGATTATTATGCCCACTTCAAGTCCTTTGACTAAGATTTCCAATACGGAAGCTCTAGGTGCATCAGTCATCCTCAAAGGTGAAAATGTTGATGAGAGTTTTGAGTTTGCAAAAGAATATTTACAGGAAAATAAAAAAGTTTATATCCATCCTTTTAATCACGAAAATGTGGTTTACGGGCAAGGAACTATTGCTTATGAATTGAAAGACCAACTGCCAGATGCTGATTTTATATTTGGCAGTATTGGTGGGGGCGGACTTATGGCCGGTATCGGAGTCGTCGCTAAGTCAATATTTGATAAATGTACTATTGTTGGGTGTCAGTCTACAGGTGCCGCTTCAATGATTAAATCGCTTCAACAAGGAAAACTGATAGAGAGTGAAACTGTAGCGACATTTGCTGATGGTATCAAAGTAAAAAAACCTTATTTGAATCTCTATGAAACTTTGGACTCTGTTATCGATGAAGCGATTCATGTTTCTGATGATAAAGTTGCAAAGTCTCTACTGGATCTCATTGAGAATGCAAGAATCATTACAGAAGGTGCAGGCGCCATAAATCTGGCAGCATTCGAGGAGTTGTATGAAAGAAATCCTAGGCGCTTCAAAGGAAAAAAAGTTGTCCTTGTTATTTGTGGGGGAAATATTGATATAAATCTCATTGATAGGATAATTGATATCGGTTTAATGGAGTCTAAGCGTAGAGTTAAGATGAAAGTTATTCTAGAAGATAAACCGGGTGGGTTAAATCTTCTAACGGAAATATTGAGTACGACTAATGCAAATGTATTGCAAGTCTATCACTTGAGAGACGAACCTCAGATACAGCTAAATCAATCGATGGTTGAGGTTATTATTGAAACAAAAGGTGAAGAGCATACAGAAAAAGTTTTTAGCGCTGTCAGAGAAAAATTTGAAGTGATACCCTGGGGAGTATAAATACTTATGAGTGATCTAGATATTCTGACAAAAGTTCCAGATATAGACTATAGAGAAGCTGCAGTTGAAATCAATGAATTAGAATTTCAAAAAGTGATCGAATCACGGCGTTCGGTCAGAGTCTTTAAAGAAGATCCTCTACCTGAAAAAATTATGCGTAGGTGTCTCAGTAACGCCCTTCTTGCTCCTAATTCTTCAAACTTACAACCATGGGGTTTTTATTGGGTGAGAGATCCGGCTAAAAAGTCTGAACTAGCTAGAATTTGTATGGGGCAATCGGCTGCAAAAACAGCTCCGGAGCTTGTGGTATGTGTGGCGAAGACAAATAATTGGAAAAATATTCAAAAACAAATGATTGAGTCTTTTGATAAAAAGGGCGGAGTTCCAAAGGGAGCTTATACCTATTATCAAAAAATTGTACCTCTTGCTTATAACCAAGGTCCTTTAGGACTTTTTGGGATTGTTAAAAAAATTCTCTTCTTTTTTCAAGGCTTAACCAAAGTAACTCCTCGCGAGCCAACTAGTTATAACGATATGAGAGTTTGGGCACATAAAACTACCGCCCTTGCTTGTGAGAACTTAATGTTAAGTTTAAGGGCCTACGGATTCGATTCCTGTCCTATGGAAGGTCATGATTCAAAGCGTGTGAAAGATCTTCTGGGTTTAGGTAAAGGAGATGAAATTTGCATGATTATAAGTGCGGGTAAGAGAGCCGAAAACGGGATCTATTCTGAACGAGTCAGAATGCCTGAGGATCAGTTTATTTTTGAAGTCTAGTTTTCTTGGTCTTTTTTACTCGCTGGTTGGTTGGCAGTGTCAAACATTTTTTGAATATCATCATCAGCTACCGCATTTTCGAGTAAATCTTTTTTATCACTCAGCCTTAGGCGAACTTGCTTGAGAATTTTATCTACGAGTTTTTTAGGCTTTCTTTGAATACCTAGGCAGCTGATGGCATAGATTAATAATTGCCTTGCAGTGAAAGGTTTTACCAGGATATGACGAATATTATTTTGCATAAGTCTTAAAGTAATTTCTTTTGTCAGACAACCAGATACAACCATAATTTTTTGATGATAATATCGAGGTTGAGATCTAAGACGTTCTATAAATTCTAAGGCATTACTTCTGTCTAGTTGAATGTCCGTTATCACAAGATCAAACTCTTGGTTTGAAAGCATTTGAGATGCTCTGAGAGCATTTTCAGCATGAACAATTCGTCTAAAACCAGGAAATAGCTTTAGATAAGTTTCCATAATCTCAGCAATTTCTGATTCATCCTCTAAGATGAGAATATTAAAATGCTTTTGAGTACTCAGCTTTTAACCCCCAAATGTTTTAACACTTGATCAACAGAGAGATCAGAGAGATCTTCGGTATCCTCATCTATTTCTAAGTTTTTAATTTTTGAAAGAATAAATATTCTATCTACCATCATAAATTCCGTGAATTTTTGATAGTCGCTGAGTCTATGACTAAGAACAGTGACAATGTCTTGATCTTTCATGGATTGATAGATGTCATTTAGCTTGTTTTCTTCATCAGAGACAAAAAGGTAGATATCATCTTCAAATTCCTTTTCACCCTCAAGATACTTATTTGTCATGGTAAAGCTTCCAAGCTCTAAGAGTGGCAGTTTGATATCGAATTTTGCACCAGCTTTAACTTTCGCCATCTCAATTGAACCGGAGTGAGCTTCAATAATTTTTTTTGAAATCGCTAGACCTAGTCCAGTTCCTGCATCAATTTCTTTGGTTGTAAAAAACATATCAAAGACATGAGAGGCATCCTCTTCACTTATACCTTTTCCGTTATCAATCACACTAATGCATTGTGCTTTGGAGTCAATAAGATCGTGAATTTTAATGATAATTTCACCAGGGTTAGCTTTTATCTCATTAATAGAATCTCTAGCGTTTTTCACTAAATTTATGAGTACCTGCTGAAGTTTGAGTCGATTTCCCATCACGAGAGGTAAATGACTTTGCTCTGAAGTATCTAGGGAAATTTTCACTTGAGTATTAAGATCTTCAAAAAAACTAAGAACGTCATGGCATAAAGTATTAAGATTCACGACCTCAAGGGCTTCCTCTTGATTTTTAACAAAAGATCTCATGCCACTGATAATACCAAGCACTCTTTTAAACTCTCTTTCTAAGTCATTTAAGATTGCTTCACTGGCCTTAGGTTGTTCTGCTTCAAGTGTATCTCGAAGCATATCTAATCGATTTGAGACAATCATCAAGGGAGAACTAATTTCATGACTTATACCCGAAATCATTTCACCCAATGCTGTGAGTTTGTCCGCCTTTAAGATTTGCTCATGAGTGTCTTTTAGTTCGCTAATTTGTTCCTTGTATTTTTCGTGAAGTTTTTTCTCTATCGAGAAATCCAGAATATTCACTAAGATATTTTTCTTGTCTAGGGGAATAAGTTTCGCGATGACGGTTAGTTTCTCTCCATTTTGTTTGAGAAATTCAATTTCGGGAGAAATAAGCGCGGTATCTTCTCCAAGAGCCTTTTTAATATTCTCTTGAAAAGAAAAGTCTTTTTGTACAATTAGTTCATCAAGTGTCTCAAACTTATTAAGAACTCGAGGAGAGGCTTGAAAAAAGGTGGAGCAGATATGATTATAATAATTGATCTTGCAATTTTTATCGCAAATAAAAACAGGGCTTAATAATTGATCAAAATCTGTATAGCTCATGAATTATTTCTCAAGAAGTTGAAATATTGAACTTCGATCTCATCAAATTCCAACTCTTCTCCTTGTTCATTTTTTTTCACGGGTGCTTTTTGGTTAATCACTTCGTCCGGAGTGATGAGTAATTTAACTTCTTCGTCTTTGGATTCATCATAATAGGGAGCGTAAAAGGACTCTACTTTGGCTCCAGGTCTAATAAAACCCTTGATGATATTGATTTGTTCGATGATTATTTGTGGACAAAAGGAGTAAGAAATTTTGACACTTTCAGGAATCGTTTTTTGAAATTCTACCCAATCTCTGATTCCACATGAGTTGATTAATTTTACATTATCTAAATTGAATTCAATCTCTTTAGCATCTGAGAAATCAAGCTTCAATAGCTCAGCATCCTCATCAATTTGGCCTGAAAGCCTAAATACGACTTTGTCTCCTTTAGACTCTTTATCAAAATCAAACTGAGAATTCACGAATTCTATCCTTTCGAAATATAAATAGCGTTGTTTTTGAGTTTAAATTCCTTTAATCTCTTATACTTACTTATTATACATCGAATTTGAGTATATTCATCTTTTTTTACTTTGATCGCAACTTCGTCTGAGCCGAGAATAACCATAGAGGAACCTAACCCGGCTCCTGTATCTTTTTTCTCGTAGGTTCGCTCAGTGAAAGCTCTTTTGGCCTTATTGAGAATAACAAGGGGGTCTAATGCACCATTTAAATCAGTGACTTCTACTATATAGTAGTTTTCGTCTCTTCCTAAGATCAGCTCTACGGGCTTAGCAATATTGTGCGCACGTTGATAGATCAAGGCGTTTTGTACTAACTCAATCGCAGTTTGTTTTAAATATCTTGCAATTTCTGAGAATGAATCATTTTGCACGACTGTGACCAGTGCGCTATCAATTTCCTCGCTAAGCTCCTTGATTGACTGATGCATAAAATGAAGTTGAGACCTGTCTTTAAGTTGAACTTCCTTTGGTCTTAAGGGGGACTTTCTTGTTTCCACTTCTTTTCTATTAACTATCGCTTGGAGTTGTTCTCCCATTTCAATGGCTGAAAGTGTCTTTGAGATAAGTTCATCATAGACTATCACGGTGGCAAACTTCGAGTCATCTACTCGTTCATAGAGATGATTAACTTCAAGCTTTTCATCAAAAGTTTGGAAAATTTTTAAGTCATGTAGTTGGATGGAGAGTACAGTGATATCGTCGTCAGCGTCAGTGCCATCAAGAAATGTTTTGAAATCATCTACCACATCATTGGGACTGATTGACTGAGTCCTATTGAATTGGGAAAGAATGTTTTTTAAAAACCTTCTATTCCCGTAGGCCTTACCCGCACTATTAGGAGCTTCAATTATTCCGTCCGTGAAAAGAACAATCTGGTCCCCACTTCTCCAATTTAAAACAGTGCTTGCATAGAAAGAATTGATATTCTCTCCTAGACGGCTCCCTATATTTTCATTTAAGGGCTGGATATCTTGTTTACCTAGATCTCCACTCTCTTTAGGTCTGAATAAAAGGGGAGGGTTGTGAGAAGCATTTGAATATCGCATTTCATCACCATCGAATACGATTATAAAAGCTGTCGCATTAAGGTTTATATTAATCGAACAAAGTGATTTATTAAGAAATTCCATAATAGTTGAGGGCTCACGGCGAAAGCTTGGATTCTCTCGACCTAACTCATTAATACCTGTTAAGGTATTATGCATCATCGCAGTGACTAAGGCCGCTGCAGTTCCATGACCAGTGACATCAAGGATGATAAAAATTTCAGAATCTTTGGTAGAGAGATGGCCCCACCAATCTCCACTACATTCTGCTGCAGGCTGATAGTAAGCTTCTAATTTAAAATTATGACCTTGTATGAAATTTGATGGAAAAAAGGATTGTTGAACGAGTTGAGCCGTTTTTAATTCATTTTCCATTCGAGATTTCTCTTTCATCTCCTTGAGGTATCTTTGAATTTCAGAAGCCATATAATTAAATGAATCTCCTAAAACACCTACTTCATCAGCTTCAGAGAGCTTAACCCTATATGAAAAGTTTGCTTTCGAAAGTTCTTGGCTTGCAAGGTAGAGCTTTTTTATTGGGGTCGTGATTCTATGAGAAAGAAAAAGGACGGAAAGAATGATAAATCCCGCAACTAATATTCCAAAGTAGATAGACTTATTAGTTAGGGCCGTGGCAGCTTCGATTGCAGATGAGTAATTGATCTGAGTAAGAAAAACAATATTATTGAGATAAGGTCTAAAGGAGATAATATTGTTCCCTAAGACTTTAGTTTGGATTCCATATGATTGCGCAGGCTTTTCTAAATTGATCTTACTCGAAGCTAATAGCTTATTATCAACTGCTATGTCGTACTGATAGATTTGAGAACTGGGCAGAAGCTCGGTAAGCGCATGAGCTGGAATAATAAGATAAGAGCTTTTTTCATTTGAGACAAGTGACTCGACTAAGTAGAGTTCATCTGCAAGGTTGATGAGTTGATATTTATTAGGTGTTAACTCATCCCAGGAAATATTTAAGCTAGTATCCAGCTCGCTCATCGGGTTTAGGATTCTTTTATATGATCCTTTTTGAACTTTCTCTACATAGGCTAAGATATCTGTATTTTGCTGAAATATTTGCGCTACAGCTGCATTGTGATATCCCACTTGTCTAAAAATCTTGTGAAAAGTTGAAAGTTGTTTCAATCGACTCTCTAAAACTTTTGCTGATTGTTGATTTTGAGTCTCAACTGCTTCAAAAACGTAAGCAATCTTATCATTCTTAATGAGATCGACAGCTAACCAAATATAGCCACCTAATGTCATTGCGGTTAGTAATAATACGGCAAACGTCAGTTTGAGGTTTATAGGAATTTTGACTTTTCTTATTTCCATGACAACGGTCTTTTATCTCTTTAAACTATTATTAAACATGAGAACTTACGACTTAACAAAATTCTCCAATACTGGACTCATGCTGTTGGCTATTTTATGCATCAGTTTTTCTAGTTATAAGTTATTAGGCCTTAATCAATCTGATCGAGATTTAAGTCTTCCTTTCATTGGCAAGGTCTTTCAGTCGCAAAATGATGTACGAAGAAAGAATAGAGATCAACTTTTCTGGGTTGCTGTGGAACAAGATAATGCAGTTTATGGAGCTGACTCTATTTTTACCAATGAAAGTTCTGTCGCAAAAGTGCGATTAGATAACGAGAGCGAAGTTATTATCGATGAGCTATCCATGGTTAACTTTGAACGAAAAAACGAGATAGATTTTGAGCAAGGAAGTTTAACTTTAAACCTCAAAGCCAATGCTCAAGCTTTAAACATTAGGATAGGTAATTCTCAAATTAAAGTCGCAGCCAATACTGATAGTGAGCTTAAATTAGAAAAACGTTTTGATGAGAATAAGATTCAAGTGAATAAAGGGAACGTTTCACTCTCAATGGGAAGTCTTTTAGAAAACATGGGCGACAATGAAAGAGAAAAAGTTGAATTGTCTGAAGGTAAAAGTTTAATTGTTAAGCCTAGAGAGCTAACTATTCGAGACGAGAGAATAAAACTTGTTTCCCCTCAGGGAACAATTATAAAAAAACGAGGTGAGAGAGTCTATTTCAATTACGAGTCAGAAACGTCCATTAAAAAAATTTGGGTTGAAAGGACAGATAATCGCTTTGAAATAGATCCAGCTGAGAGTTTAAATCTTAAAGGGGGCTTTTATAAATGGGGAGTTCAGTTAAAAGAAGAGAGGCTATCTAGTATATATGCGAACTTTACTCTGATTAAGAACATAAACACACCGAAAATTAAAGTCGAGGGAGGAGCATTAACTTTGAATTCTCAGGACTATCCTCTTGCTGTTTCATTCGAGAGTTTCGCAAAGAAAAAAGTATGGCTAGAGATTATAAATAGTGAGAGAGAGAGAGTTTTTGCAGGTTATATGAAGTCTAAACTTTCTCAGGTTGATTTTTCTACTCCAGGTGAGTACCAGTGGCGAGGGAGAATTTTAGACGAATATGAAGTCTCGGAGTTTACTCCTTGGTCTAAATTAGTTCTCACTAATAAAGATGTATTCACTATTGTGAATCGAATTGAGTTGGTAAAGCCTAATTCAAGAGTTAGTTTCTCATGGGAAGCAGCAGACCCTGTTGAATTTGAGCTTTCAAAGGATCGAGATTTTAAAAACATAATTGGAACCCGTAAAACAAATAGATCTCGTGTTTCAATAAATATAAAAGAGCCAGGGGAGTATTTTTGGCAAATAAAGAGTCAAGAACCTATTAAAGTTCAAAAGGTTCTTATCGTTCCTATACCGGCTCCTGTAAGAGCACCTAAAGTAAAAGCGATTAAAAAAATTATTGAGTCTAGCTCTTTTTGGGACAAGGTCATGAATATTATATTTCCCCAGGCGCACGCAGCTGAGATTGAAACCGTCGTTGAATGGGAAAAAATCAGCACAGCAAAGGATTATGAAATCCAAATCTTCAGAGATAAGCAATCTTCGAAACCTGTTTTTGAGACAAAAACTTCTGAGCCTAAAATTTTATGGATAACCGATGACACTGGTGTTTATTATTATAGAGTTCGCTATAGGGACTTTTGGAATCGATATTCTCCTTTTTCAAAAAAAACGACGCTAGAGATTGTTAAAACAAAATCTTTAAAAAAGGTAAGTACTAAGAATCAGCGGCAAGCAAATATAAGACTGAGAAAAATGGCTTTATTGTACTCAGTAGCTGATTGGAATCAAAGTGAAGGCAATATTGAAATAGATGGTCTAAGCTCAACAGGGCATGCAATAAAAATTCACTTGAATAAAGTGGGTCCTCTAAATAGTGACCTGCTGATTAGCTATAGTTCCCAATATGGAGAAGTTTTTGAATCTCAGTCATTTGTTTTTCGACAGACAGAGTTGATACTATCGAAGGGTTGGAGAGAGCTTAACCTAGGAATAGTACTGGGGCTTAACCAGAGCTCAGGGTATGAAGTTAATAATGATGAAGCCGAACAGTTCACCAATTATATGAACTGGGGAATAGGTACTTATGTAGACTTGCCTATAAACTTAGGCAAATACGTCGAAATGAAGCCTTATTTCGTCTATTTATTAGGTGGCTTCCAACAAACTCGCTTAGGCTTAAGTGTTGAATATTTAAGGGAAAACGGATTAAGTCCCTATTTTTTAGGTCAATTTCTCAATTCTCACTCAGATGGAAAATCTGACTCCGTGATTTCAAGAGCTTCGCAGCTTCAACTTGGTGTTAAATCTGATTTTTAAATTTTCTTTTTTTGTTTAGAAATATTTAATTCAATTATTTAAAACACTTAGAAGTTAAATTCGACTTATATATCTCTGCAAAAAAAATGATGGAGACTTAAAATTAGGGACTAAGGAGTTAGTTTTGAAAAATTTTATTTTTCTCATGGTATTTTTTGCACTTGCTGCCTGCACTGATGGCGGAGGAGGGAGTACCATTGAAGAATCTTTAGATGATGCTTTTGAAACAGACTTAGCCGTCTCTGGCGCAACTCAAAATGGGCTTTGCTATGTTGATCAGTATGCTCCTGATGAAGCTGATGTCATAAGAGATCTAGATATTATTATTGTCCCTGATACTTCAACTTCAATTAAAGAGGAGAGAGGAGATATTGCTCAAGGATTTGATTATTTTTTAAATGCTCTTCCTGAAGAAGTTAATGTGAGAATTGGGGTAATATTAGGGCACAGCCCTAACTCAAATCTTGCAGGAAAACTATATCAAAAAAATTCAGAGCCGGTAGTTTTAGATTCTCAAGAGTCTAGTGTATCTGATCTTATCATCGACTTGAATACGAAACTGAATAATCCGAAAACTGACAATAAATCAGACGGTGGAGAGATGGGGCAACTTTCACTTGAATTAGCTTTAACTACGAATCGAGACCATCTGATTGAAAACGGACTTTTGCGAGAGAATGCTTCACTACTGATTGTCTTTATAGCAGACGAACAGGATATTTGTTTTGAATACCCCGATCATATTATTCCTGTCGAGGACAAACAAAACGTTGAGCCAAAAGCGAAGAATAAATACTGTTTGAATGATGAAGATGAGGTCTCCATTACACCAAATAGTACTTTAGAGGCGATCAAAAATGCAGCTGGCGATAGACCCATGGTTGTTGGAGGCGTTATCTATACTAGTTTGGACACTATGCCTGTGAATGGTGAAAATGAAATTGGTTATGGCTATAAAGAAGTTGTTGAACTTGCTGGTGGAATTAATGTTGACTTAGCGTCTGGAGATTATGGTCCAGGACTTGAAAGATTGGGAACTATGGCGAGAGCTGCAGTTAAAGCAGAGAGTGTTTTTAATTTAAAATCGGCGAATTTAGATCTCGATAGATTTAATATTACAGTTGATGGTGAAGAAGTTCCTTTTAGCTACGTGGCAGAGACAAATCAAATTGAGCTGGCTGAGGAGCGCGATCCTTTCAGTGTGGCGAGAATTGAATATTGTGAGAAAAAAGAGAATCCACTTATTGCCACTCAAGTGGTGGCTGGTGGTTTTCATACTTGTGCTGTCTATAAAGAAGGAACGGTAAAATGTTGGGGACAAAATAATTTTGGTCAACTTGGTTACGGACACACGAACACTCTTGGTGATGACGAATCTGTGGATTCTATTCCCTACTTAGATATAGATGAGCGAGTAGTGGACCTTTCGGCTGGCTTTGCCCATAATTGCGCGGTTCTTGAAAGCGGGAAGGTATTGTGTTGGGGTGCGAACGATGCGGGACAATTAGGTCTTGGACATACTGATTCAGTTGGTGATCTTACTGGACTTGCAAGTGCCATCAAATTAGATTTTGGTGAAAAGGCTCAAAGAATATATTCTGGGACACGATATAATTGCGCTCTTATGGAAAGCCAAAATATTATCTGCTGGGGACAGAACGATGCTGGTCAACTAGGGCTTGCTTCGACTGAAAATCTAGGTGACAACGAAGACTATACAACTTTTCCCTATGTAAATGTGGGAGCCAAGATTCTTCAGATGGATATTTCGACAATTTCTAATCATACTTGTGCAGCTCTGGTGGACGGAGATATTAAGTGTTGGGGAAATAACCAATTTGGACAATTAGGTTATGGAAATACTGAAGCTCTCGGTGATGATGAAGTTCCTGCGGACTTAGACTCATTATCTTTTTCAAGCAAAATTCTCAAACTTGCCACTGGATTTCTTCACACCTGTGCTCTAGGAGCTGGTCAGAAAATTCAGTGTTGGGGATATAATACTCTCGGACAAGTTGGTCTTGGTTATGTAGATCAGATTGGAGACGATGAAGCGGCAAACTCTGTGGGTCCGATTGCTATGACAGAAACAAAGCCAATGATTACTATGGCCACTGGAAACAACCATACTTGTTCCATTGGAATTGATCATAAAGTTTATTGTTGGGGGCTTGGAGCATTAGGTGCGACGGGACATGGAAATAATCAACATATTGGAGATGATGAAGCTGTCACAGAAGTGAATTCGATTGTAGATATTAATGCTGAGTTCACTCAAATCTCTGGGGGTACCAATCACACCTGTGCTTTAGAAAAAGCAGAAGGAAAAATTATTTGTTGGGGACAAAATAGTTCCGGACAATTGGGTCTCGGGCACACCAATAATATTGGGGATAATGAATTACCAACGGAGTTTGTAAGCTTGAAATAATGAAAGACTTATAAGAAAACTCATAAGAAGCATGAAGAGCAGCCTCTCGCTTCCTTCTTTGTATGTACAGCTAGGTGAAATATCGGAGACTAAACTTTCTGAACTTGATCCACTTAAGGGGTCAGTAATACTACTGGAAGCAGTATTTGTATTCGCAGCCGTTGAATCACCTAGTAAGGTAAAGCTTCCTGAGAATGATCCACTTGCAGTGTCTACTCTCAATATTCCAACGGATGCGCTCCCGCCAGGGCCACCACTTCCACCTGTTTGTTGATCTCCTCCGCTAATTTCAACCTCTGGAGTACCAGATAATGTTAAATTTCCGCTGGTGACTATATAGATGACTCCACCAGATCCACTTCCTCCATCACCACCTTGAGCACCTCCTGCACTTGTTCCAACGGATCCGGTACCGCCTTTGGCTTCAAGTAAGGTGTCAGTTCTAAGGATAATGTCTCCTTTAGCGACAATAAGAAGGCTTCCCGAACCAGCTCCGCCAGCACCGCCGGCAGGAGTAAAAGTTCCATCTCCCCCTGAACCACCGGCTCCACCACCAACTCCTCCTCGAAGAGATGAATCAAGATCAGAACTTGAAAAGAAGCTAGAACCACCAGTTCCGGGAGATCCTGCTGTTTGTCCAATATTGGTCCCTAAAGGTGTTGCTCCTGCATTACTTCCGTTTGCGCTGAAACCGGCACCACCGCCTCCACCACCAAAGGCAGCGTTAAAGGTTCCATTATGATCACCAGCACCGCCACCATTACCTTCTCCTCCTGTGGATCCGGGTGCATCAGTTGCAGTTGAACTACAAGGAGTTGAACTACAAGTTCCGCCATCACTACCACCAGGACCAGCTGTCGTTCCTGAGGCTGAAACACGAATTATGCCATCTATATCCGCATCACCTTGAACTCGAAGTTGGATAGGATCCGTCACAATGCTAGTGTCTACGTTGACTGTCGTACCATTGGCGACCGTGAGATCATCACAATTCCAAATCGCCTTTTCTAAAGTCACGGTGGTCGCTGTCCAGTTACAATCGTCTGAAGCGTCTCCGTAGCTTAGATAGGCAGAAGCATTTGAGGAAAGTAGGAGAGTCGCGATTAAGACGATAAGCATAATAAAATTTTAGACTGGAGTTTCTGGAAAGTAAAAAGGCCTCATTCGAGGCCTTAAAATTTTTTACAATATAAAAAAGTTTACTCTACTATAGCTTCTTTAGATCCATCTTCAGAATTATCAGCAGAGGTTGTGTTTTCAGTTGGAGTGACTTCAGTTGTGGTTTCGTCCATTGAGTCATTATTCAACGGAGATGCTACCGGCGCTTCTGAGTCCATTATAGAGCTGCTTGAGGCCTTGGTGGTAAGAATTGTCAGCGTAATTGAGTTCACCATAAAAAGAATGGCCAGTGCAGTCGTTAGTTTGGTGAAAAAATTTCCTTTTGAGTTCGTTGTAAAAATTGCCTGTGATGAGCCACCACCCATCATAGCTCCAGCCTCAGCTCCTTTACCAAACTGTACAAGTACCGTTACAGTTAAAAGTATACAGACGATCACGTGAAAAATAGTTAAACCAGTTACAAGACTTTGATCCATTTCGATTCCTTTTAAGTTTCAAGGTTTTATCAAATCAATTGCCGAATGTGAATAGAAGTTAGCAGTTTTTCTAACAAGCAGAGCAAAGTGCGTTAAAACTCTCAGCTTTAAGACTTGCCCCTCCAACTAAACCACCATTAATATTAGGCTGAGCCAGTAAGTCTTCGACATTATTAGGTTTTACACTTCCACCATAAAGAATACTGATATCTTGCCCAAAATCTCCATATAGCTCACTAAGGACTTCTCGGATAGCATTATGAACTTCTCCAGCCTGTTCCGGACTTGCTGTTTTACCTGTCCCGATCGCCCAAACAGGTTCATAGGCGATGATAACCTCTGATTCATTTTGAATTTTAAGATCTTTCAGACCTGCTTTGAGTTGGCCGAGAACAATATCGAGAGTTTTTCCTGCCTCTCTTTCTTTAAGAGTTTCACCGATACAAAGAATGGGTAGAATTCCAGTCTGGGAAGCTTTGAGGACTTTTTTATTAATTGTCTCGTCAGTTTCTCCAAATAATGTCCGTCTTTCACTATGACCGACTAAAGTGAAGTGAACTCCCATCTCGCTTAGGGAGTCTACTGAGTTCTCACCGGTAAAGGCTCCGTACTCATGTTCGGAGCAATTTTGAGCTCCTATGAGAACACCAGCTTTAGCTCCCAGGTCCATGCATTTTGAAATATGTAAGCATTGGGGAGCAATCCAAAAATTATTTTGATTGTTTGAAAGACTAAGCCCAGAAAAGAAACTCTCAATTTCGGCTTGAGTTTGATTCATTTTCCAATTACCAACCATATAAGTTTTAGCTGTCATTTAAACTCCAAATTTTAAGGCTTGAACACCAGGCAATTGCCCTTTTTCAATATATTCTAAACTGGCTCCACCACCTGTGGATACATGAGAGAATTTTTCAGCATAACCAGATTGATTGACGGCACTAACTGAGTCTCCGCCACCGACAAGAGTGTAGGCATCGGATCCTGCCATTGCCTCACAAAGTGCAAAAGTCCCTTTGTTATAATCTGAAAGTTCAAAAGCCCCCATAGGTCCATTCCATAAAATTGTTTGAGCTTTTGAAATAATATCTGAAAACTGAGTAATTGTTTTTGGACCAATATCAAGACCCATCTGAGAGGCTGGAATATCGATACTATCACAAGTCTCGGGTTTTCCACCAAATTCGTTTGAAACAATATGATCAATAGGGAGAGAAAGTTTTTTTCCCTTGTCTGCTTTTAGAATTCCTTGAGCCAGAGCTACATCTTCATCAGAGCAAAGGCTTGTTCCCACTTCATGCCCCATCGCTTTTAAGAAGGGATAGGCCATGGCTCCACCAATGATCAAGTTATTTACATTAACTAAAAGTCTCTCAATTGTTTTGATCTTATCACTTACCTTCGCTCCACCAACGACGGCAACAAATGGCTTGGCAGGACTTTTTAAAACTTTATCTAGAGCTTCGATTTCTTTTTTTAGGAGTAGACCAGCGAAAGCGTTACCTGGGAAGAATTTATTGATCGCATAAGTGGAAGCATGCATTCTGTGAGCGGCGCCAAAAGCATCATTAACATAGATGTCTGCATAATTGGCTAGCTTTTTTGCAAATCCTTCATCGTTGGCAGTTTCCTCTGGATGAAATCTTAAATTCTGAAGAAGAACAATTTTGGTTGAATTAAGTCCTAAAAGCTCTTTAAGCCCTACATCTACTGCCGCTTCCGTCATTAAGACTTCTTGCCCAAGTTTTTGGGCGAGATAATCAGCCACTGGCTCCAAGGAAAAATCCGGATTTACTTTACCTTTTGGTCTTCCATGGTGACTCATCATAATGAGTTTTGAGACACCTTGCTCGAGAAGATAATTGATTGTCTCAAGGGCAAGATCAACTCTGGTCGTATCCGTGATTTTCGTTTTGTCCTCTTTATCCAAAGGAACATTGAAATCAAATCTGACGATGACTCTTTTACCAT
>CEQY01191233.1_pt1 | contig 21516 bp, 26 predicted proteins | sample 361391 | NCBI WGS metagenome assembly CEQY01 (sample SAMEA2621075, study PRJEB7988) | marine metagenome | isolation source: saline water (ENVO:00002010), including | reverse complement strand
CAGAACCGGAACCAGAACCAGAACCGGAACCAGAACCAGAACCGGAAACAGAATTTCTAGAGACTAAAACAAAAACAAATTCATGGGCGGATATTGTAAAAAATTGAAATAAGTTCTATTATAATCTTATAATAAAATTTAAAATAGATACACTAAGTGACAGGATTAAATTCTTATGTCATTCACTGAGGATGAATTAGCAGAAATTACTACTGATATAGCAATAGATAATTTAAGAAAACAAGAAACAATAACTGCTCAACAAAGAGAAATTGAAAAATTAAAAAATGAATATATTAAAATGGAACGCTATTTATATGATCAAATAAATGAAAGAAATAAAATAACAGCTGCACAACATTGGGAAATTGTGGACTTAAAGAATCAATTAAAAGAAGCAGAAAAAAAAAATAAAAAAATAGAAGTAATGTTGGCTGAAGTATTAAAATCTTGTAATCAAGTGGTAGAAGAAGATGTAATTAAAAAGGCTGAAGATGTTTATAAAAGCCAAGAAGCTTTAAAAAAGAGAATAAAATTATATGAAGATGAAAGCGAACTAGTAAAAAGATTAAAATATTTAGAAAATGAAAATACTATATTAAGTTGGAAACTACATGATGATGAAGAGTATTTTATAGATCTAGAAAAATATCAAGAAACTTTACAATCACATATAGACAAACAAAAAAATGAATTTGAAGATTATGGTAAATTTTGTAGAAAAGAAATAAAAAGATTAAAGGAAACGTTAGAGTTTATAGATGAAGAATATGCAAAACTAAGAAATAAATATATGTATTTAGAAAAAAATAAAATAGAAGATACGGAAGAATATATTAAACAAAAACTTGAATATCAAGACTATAAAATAAAAGAACTTGAAGCTGATAATAAATATTATGAAAAAAGATTAGAAGAAATTAAAAGAATAACTCAAGATATAAGAGATAAATATAGAACTGAATATCAAAAAAAAATAGAACAAGATATCAAAAAAGTATTAGAAGAATGTTCAAAAAAAGTAAATGAATATAGATAGCTATAAATTTTTATAAAATATATATAAAAAAAAAGTAATATTAAAGAATAATGTTTACTATTTATGATTTTGCAAATATTGTATCTTTAGTAGGTACATGTTGTGGTTTATTTTCACGAGTTCCTCAAGTATATAAAACTTATACAACTAGATCAGCAAATGATCTTTCAAGTAAAACAATGGGAATAAATATTTTTGCGAATTCTTGTTTTTTATTTTATATGATTGTAAATGAAGAATATTTTATAATGTTTAACTCTATATCAGTTATTACATTAGAAAGTGCATTAATATATATGAAGCATAACTTTAAACATATGAAAAAATCCGTATCAGGAACAAGTTTAGTTGAAATGGTAGAACAAAGTGAATTATAATAATAAAAATTGAAAAAATTATTATTATTAATGTATTAATTTTTTATACAATTGCAGAAAACCAGACAGCAAGTCTTGTTAAAATGATTCTAGCAAGATTAACGATGCTGCTTCGATATATCTTATCTTGTTGCACTTGCTGCACTTGTTGTAAAAAAAAGGTAAGATTTAGTACATTAGTTATAGTAAAAGAATATATACCCGAAATTCTAGAAGAATCTAAATTCTATTCTAAATATATAGTTTCTGATGATATACATTTAAGAAACTATCTTATTTTAGGTTCTTCTGATACAAATTATAAAACAAAAAGTCCAGATTCAAATGATATAAATGTAAATTACACTATACGTATACGTTCGATGATTGATAAAGGTATGGGAGTATATATCGTTAAATTACTACTTGAATATAGTGATGAAGGTAGAGCGGCCAAACAAACCGCAATATATAATGTATTAGCATTATGTTGTCATATAGGAGATGAAGAAACAAAAAAAGAAGCATGGGAAGCTATGCCTCATATATGTAGAATACCTCCACATCTTTTTGAGTTTGTAATAATCTCAGAATGTATTGCAAAAGAATTAACAAATGGTTCTGGTTGGGGTAGAGCAAAAAAAAGAGCAATTACTAGGTGGTACACTGATACTACTATACGAAGTTATTATGATACTGCAAAATACTTAACAAAATATCGAAAACATAAAAACTGGACACATCGTGATGTAATTCGTAAAGGTCATGTTAAAGGAGATATTCTACCGCAAGAAGTTATATTAGCTTACGCAGTACATGGAATAGAACGGTGCAGAAAAATTATTGTTCCATCAACAGATTTAGAAACAAAAAAAATAGTAGATTACTTTGAAGTTATTGATAGTCTAAGTCGATATAATTTAAAAAATAGTGCCGAAGTGTCATCATTAGGTGATTGTATAGTAACACATAGATTAGTTCATGAAAATTTAAAATCATTAGAAATACAAGATATTAAATCAATATGGTTAGCTCTATTTAAAAATATGCCTTATAAAGCTTTACTTAGATATTTACCAAAATTAACTTTGCTTGGAATATTTGAAGATAGCTATAATGTAGCTAAAGCGATAGATAAAATACAAGATCCCATTGGGATACAAAAATCTCGAATTCATCCATTAGATTTACTAAAAGCAGTTATTGTATATAGTAGTGGTGGTAAAAAAGGTAAAAGCAAACATTTTTATACACCAATTGATAGTATAGTATCTGCTCTAAATATATCATTAGAGATTAGTTTTGGATACTGTCTTAAAATAACAAATAAAAAAATATTTGTTGCTGTAGATGTTTCTGGTTCTATGGAATACTACCGTATTGATAATAGCATAACATGTAGAGATGGTGCTATAGTGTCAGCATTAACAATAATTAAAAAGGAACCATCTGCGGAACTTTATTGTTTTAGTACAGGTGATTATTCTGCGTATGGGAGAGGTCATAGTGGTATAATGAAGCTACCAATAACTAAAGATATGACTTTTAATCAAGCACTTGAAGTAGAAAATCGTATGCCATTTTCTGGCACAGATTGTTCTTTGCCAATGCAATATGCTATAGACAATGAATTACGTCCAGAAGTATTTATTATACTTACTGATAATGAAACTAATTGTAATCAGATACCTCCATCTGAAGCTATAAGTAATTATCGTAAGATATCAGGAATTGATAATGCGAAATTAATAGTTGTTGCAATGACTTCTAATAATTTTACAATCGCAGATCCAAATGATGAAAATTCGTTAGATGTTACTGGTTTTAATAATGAAACTATGCATACTATCGTAGAATATATTAATACAGATTCTTCTTTAGATGAATATGTGTTTAATAATGAGAAGCATCCTTTTGATAGAATACTTTAGTTATACTAATTTTAGTAAATATAATAGGGTTAAATTATATAATTTTTATATAATAAAAAATTATATAATGAGTGAAACAATGGAAGAAGTTTATGATAAATTAACAGAATTAAAAGATTCAAATAAAAAATTAGAAAATGATAATAAAGAACATGAAAATGAAATTATAAATAATAAAAAAGATATAGAAAATGCAAATCAAGAGATAGAACAAATAATGAAAGATCTTATAGAACAAGGCGGTTTTAAAGAAGAAGAAATGATTGAATTAAAAATGTTAATAAAATTAATAGATACATCAGATAAAGAATTTAAAGAACATAAATCAAATATGATTAAATGTTTAAATTTATTAATATCTTTTTCAAATCAATATTTAGAAAATTATAAATTATCTATTCAAGAAGCTAATAAAGAAGAAAGCAAAGAAGATCAACTAAATGAATTATTATTACTAAGTAAGGAAGAATTAGTTGGTATGTGTAAAGACAATGATTTACCACATACAGGTAGTAAAAAAAAGTTAGCAGAAAAAATTATGACATTATATGAATAAAAAATTAAATTATATAAAAATAAATTTATTATATTTATTAAATGTATTTAAAATTAGTTAGCACAAAAAATATAAATATTAAATCAACTATTAAAAAAGCAATATTAAATCCAAGTATTAATAATAATGGATTGTGGTCTTTTTTTAAAATTAATAAAATGTCAAAAAATTATTTTAATGAATTACCTAATAAAGATTTTAATGAAATTGCTTTAGATATATCTAAAAATTTTGGGTTAGATAATGAAATTAAAGAAGAAAAATTAAAACAAATAATAGATAAGTCTTTTAATTTTCCTATTATTAATAAAAAAATAAGTACTAATTTATCTGTGTGTGAATTATATCATGGTCCTAGTAAATCTTTTAAAGATATTGGAACAATTTTTACAGCAAATTTAATAGAAGAATTTAATGATAATAAAAAATTACATATTATTACTGCAACAACTGGAGATACAGGTTCAGCTGTAGCTTCTGCTTTTTATAAAAAAAAAAATATTAAAGTTCATATATTATATCCAAAAGATAAAATAAGTAAAATACAAAGAAAACAAATGACAACTTTAGGTAATAATATAAAATGTTATGAAGTAGATGGTAATTTTGATGATTGCCAAATAATAGTAAAAAAATTATTAAAAAATGTAGAAAATAGTACTACATGTAATTCTATTAATATTGGAAGAATTATTGCACAAACATTTTATTATTTTTATACATGTAAAGATCATTTAGATAAAAAAATTAATTTTTCAATACCTACTGGAAATTTAGGGAATGGATTATCTTGTTATATTGCTAAGCAAATGGGATTACCAATAAATGATATAATATATGCCTGTAATAATAATTCAAATTTAAATTATTATTTAGATAATAAAGATAAAAAAACAACGTCTGTAAAAACATTAGCAAATGCTATTGATATTATTGAACCATCCAATTATGAAAGATTATTATATTTTATAAAAAATTATAAAAAAAATAATAATATTAATTATTTATTTACAACACAAACAAATGATAAAGAAATTATGTATATGATAAATAGTATGTATTATAAATTTGGTTTAATTATTGATCCACATACAGCAGTTGCTTTTGATAGTTTATTTTATAAATATGTAAATTATGAAAGATTTAATAAAAAATATCATAATATTGTTATGAGTACTGCTGATCCTATTAAATTTTATAATGAAATAGATTATACCGATAAATTAGTTATACCATATGATATTAAAGAAATATTAAAAAAAGAAGAATATATTATTAAATGTAATAATAATTATGATGATATTAGGAGTCTAATATATTAAAAAATTGAAAAATTTATAACTATAAATATCATAATTTTGTTATTATTAATGAAACTCCTTGACAATGATTCGTTTATTGTCAATTGTCGGTAGACGACGTATTAGTATTGTATGTTTATTAAGTATTTTCTATTGGTATTTTCGATCAAAACGACCAAAAATACCAAAAGAAGTAGTTGATACTATATCAGATATGGAAAATGAGGACCGTATAGTTATTTGTATTGTAGGCCCCCCTGGTGCTGGTAAATCTTATATGTCTAAAAAACTGGAATCTTTACACAATGGCAATTGTACTCATATTAATTGTGATAAACTATGGTTTATTGATTGTCAAGAAGACCCATATAAATTTTCTAAGCAATTACGTAGTTTAGTTAGTAGAAAAAAAAAAATACCAGTTCCAAAAGAACTAGTAATAGTAGATGGAGCAAAATACAAAGCAGTTGTTAAAGAAGGATATAGTAGATCAAATTTTATTATTCATATTAATTCACCAATATGGATTTGTTTTCTAAATATTATTTTTAGAGAATTTAACTCATGGTGGAATAATAAATTAAATGAAATAGGCAAGCCTTCTTCATTTTTTGGCTTATTTACAGATCTTTGGTATAAAGGTAGAGATAGTTTTCTAGCACGTGTAACAGAAAATGGTAATTATAAAGTAAGACAAGATATTAGAGAAGGACTTGGCAAATATCCAGATAAAAAGATATTTGCAATATTTTCAGGAGAAAAGCCATATCCAAAACCTGTAAAGGTAGAAATAAAAAAACCAAAAGTTCCAGTAACACCAGAAATTGATATACCAACTTTAATATATAATACAATTTCAAAAGACATAGAAAAGTTTAGACGGTGGATTGAAGATCCTAAACAATCATGGGTAATGCAAAAAAAAGCTCAAGAACTTAAAAGAAAATGTGAAATATCAGATGTAAAAAATGTAACTCCAGAATATGTAATTGATATATTAAAGCAAAAATTTAATAATCCAAAAAATGTTAAAAAATTTGTAAATACCTTAAAACAATATGGTATAAATTTTACAGAATTAGCGAATCCTATACAAGCAAAATTTGTATTTGACCCAGATAAGTTTGTAATATATGGATGTCCTACTAGCTTAGATCTAGATTGTGGTTATTTAATATCTAAAAAAGAATTTGATATGCTGACAAAAAAGAGATGTGATGAAATTAAAATGTATGTACAACAAAATACTTCTTTTACTAAAGAAATAGATTTAAACTTATTTTTTATAGATAAACGTGGCAATATTTCTAAAGCAAATAAAGGTAAAGGCAAAGATTTACAAAATATAATATTTGAAACACAATCTAAACATAAACAAATTTATAGTAAAGCATTTATTACAAGAGAAGTTTCATTATCAGTAATTGAGAGAACTGATATTCCTATTCGTACAATAGTTAACTTTATTACGTTAGAGAAAAATAGTAAAGAATTATTAGGTAAAGAAGAATATGTAGATATGAGAGATTATCGTAAGCAATCTTCATTAGATGCAGTTTCTTGGAAGTATTATGCTCTAAAGGTATTAGAAAAAGGTTTTACAAAATGGTTTATGTTAAAACCAATTCAATTAGATTCAAATAAATATACTTTTATGAAAGGATTAACAATGAAAATAGTTCAAGCTCTTCAAAAAAGAGATAATATGAAAGTATCATATACTAAACCTGAATTAGGTAAAGCTTCTGCAAAATGGTTTAAATATTCAGAAGGAATAAAATACTTTTTAATGCGAGGAAAAGATGGTAATGTTAAAGATGCATATCATTGTCTTCCAGAAATTTTGAGAATAATTAAAGAATTAATTAATAGTCCATCACCAATAAAGTGGGAAAGTACTTTACTAGATACAAGTAAAAATCCAGTACAAAGTATTTCAAATGAAATATGGGAAGCATTTATTGATTCGCCAATTATTTGTACTGAAGAATTTAAAAGAAAATATATAGAACAATATGGTAAAGTAACTAAATCAATGGAATTAAATAAAATGTTTCCAGCACCAAGTACAGATTATAAACTATTACCAAAAGCTTTACAAGAGTTTGTAGTTGATATAGATCAACGAACAGATGAATGGGTAAAACTAATAACATTTTATAAATGTGGAAAAAATACGGGAATTGATGAATTAAAATCAAATGAAGATCCATTAGAAGCATGGTATCATTTAATAAGAGGATGTTATATGGAAGAATGCGTACAAAATTATCTACAAAAAAATTACAAAGACATTTTAGAATATTATAACATGTATCATTTTACACCAGCAACAATTGGATTACTCGTTGAAGAAAAAGGAATACAAAATAGTCCTGGTGCTTCACCCGATATGATATTTATGAAAAATAACGGAGAATTTATAGTAGTAGAAATTAAAACAATGAAAATAGAATTTAATGAGACTTCATCAGAGTATAGACGTTCTGCTAGTTTAGCAATAAAACAATGCGAAAGAGTTATTACAGATATAACATCATTATGTATAGGTTATTTAGTAGTAATGGCATATCCATGTAAAAATAAAGAATGGAAAATTTATCATTATTTTAATTCTAAAAATTGAATATAATTATATTTATAATTATATTTCATATACTCATAAGTTAAACAATTACTATATAATGGGTGGTTGTGTAAGTAAGCCAACAATTGTTGAAGCAAAATCAGTTGATATTATTGAAGTTGTAGATAAAGAAACTAATACAGATATACAAACATATTTAGATGATATAAATGGAGAATATATCTGGATATGTAAAGATGTAAATAATATAGATTTTCATAAATTTCAAGAAAATGGATTTGTAATATCAATGAATGAATATAAAAATACCGGAAAAATATGGATGAAACGCAAAAGACTTAATTAAAAAATTGAAAATTTAATTATTATAATTTAATTTATACATACAATACATAACTGTATTTATCCAAGGGGGTGAAAGATGAGTGCGATTAACATATTTATTGAGAAAAGTAATTCTAAATTTAATGATCCTGAATGTGTTCATAATATAAATATATTCCTAATTGGACATGGTGGTAGAATAATGACTAATTTTTGTAAAGGTAATAAAAATGTCGCATATATTTTATTTAATAAAGTTCGAGATGATAAATATGATAACTATCCAGACTGCTGGGGGTTAAGTAAAAAAAAAAAAACTCATACACATAGTGATGTTGCGACTGATTTAATTATTCCTAGTATTATATCTGGTAATATACCAGATGTAATATTATGTGGAAGTAGAGGTGGACAAGTGACACTTCCAACATTATGGCTACATGGGTATACATATCCATCGGTTGTTATAAATGGTGATATTATAGCTCATTATAGGTTAATTAAACAATTTAAATACCCAGATAACTTAAAAATAGTTTTATTAGTAGGAAAAAAAGATTATTTCAAAAACTATGCTAGTATTTTAAAAGATGCACCAAAACAACCTGGTGTATTTATTGTTAGAGATCCTTTAATGGAACATTTTCCTGATTCAACTCGCTTATATAAAATGTTACCAGCAATGATAGAAACAGCAAGAACAAGTTCTGGATTACCATTATATCATTTGAAAAAAGAAAATTCCGAACTTGCTAATTTAGAGATATACAATATTTTCTAAAAAATTGAAAACTAATTATTATAATTAATTATAATAATAAAATATATTAGTTTGCATTTACTTTGTCTAGGAGCAATGCCTCCATTATGTTCTGTGTGTTTAATTCATGGAACAGATGATACAACAATGTTTGAAAAGTTACCTATTTGTAGTGATTGTACGCAACATATTAATACTTATTTATTTACGCCAAATATTATTAAAAAAAATGGTAATCCAGTTCAATTTGATGTTTGTCCGAATTGTATTAGATATGCCGATAATATGTTACCATTATGTTTGAATTGCTGGCGACAAATGAGTCCGTATATGAGCGTACCAAATCCAAATCGCCCTTGTTGGCAAAATCTATTATTTAGCGAAGTTTATAGTATGCTTGAACATATTAAAGACCGAATTAGAAATGATGATAAAAACATAGTACCAATTATACTAATGAGTGATTATTAGAAGAGTTATAATTTAATTAATATTTATTAATTAAACTTAAACATATAAATTTATAAATTAATAATGATTTATAAATATTTTATAGTTTTATTAATTAGTGATTCCTTACTACCTACAATTAGTTTAATTAGAGGTTATTTATTAGGAAAATATGTAATAAAAAATAATTTAAATAGAATGAATGTAAAAGAAGAATATATTGAAAATAGTATATTTGGGAATAATTGTAATTTAAAATATATAAATAATGGATATTTAGCACGCATATTATTATCTGTGCCATATATATTTATTGTAACTAATTACTTTAAAAATGATGATGCTAATATGTATTACTTAAATAATATTAATAAATATTATGAAAATGATAATAATAGTTTATTAAACTGGACGAAATTAGGATTTAATATAGGACAACTTATTTATTATAATAAATAAAAATTGAAAATTTAAATAAATATAAATAATTAATTATTTATATTTATACACGACACAGCAATGAGTTTAGACAGTGATGACGATGAAGATCTTTATGGCGAAAATTATTCGTTAGAGAAATGTATATTTCCAGAAGCTAATATAATATCAGTAGATGATCTTTATAATCCACATAGAGTAGGTGCTTGTTGTACTGCAACAAGCATGATCATAAATGGAAAACTAGATATTGGATATTATCATCCAAATAAATTAAAGGTAATATTAAAATCTAAACAAACTATATCTAAAAATAAATAGTTAATAAAATTGAATATTAAATATTTAATATTAATTTAAAATACTAATTAAAAATAAAAAAATGTCTTTACCTAATGTTTTTATAGGTATAATATTATTATTCTGTTATATTTATTTTATTTGGATATTAATGAAAAATATTACAAAATTTATAATATTAAATTATAATATTTTAAATTAATTATATTCTGTACTTAATGAATCAATATAATAATCAACATATGTTCGTACATCATTTTCATTTATATTTATATTAAATCTTTTAGTTAATATATTCTCACTAATTTTATGTTTTAGTAAATTATATCCATTATAATTATTACTTAAATAAGAGCAAATTATTTTACAATTATCTGGAGTTAAATAATATTCATGAGAAGGTTCTGGTTCAATACAAATATTCGTATCTTTTCTAATATATAAATCTGCTAAAATATTAAAATCATGATTAATAATATTTAATAATATATCATTCGGTGTATTTAATTCTAATTCATTTAATAAATTTGTAAGATCGTTCATAATAAAATAATATAAAAATATTATTTTATATTATTTAATTTATAATATAACATATATAATTCAATTTTTTAATGTTTGATTGTTTTAATTATAAATGTAATTGGTGTAATAAAAGAAAACCTAATGTAATAAAAATAAAAATATATTGCAAATGGTATAATTATAATATTTGCGAATCATGTTATGATTATAAAGTAACAAATAAATCTAATATAAAGCCAATAAGTAGGCCTTAAATATAAATAATTATGAAATAATATCAACATCTTCATCCCTAATAAAATAAATGTGATTTTCTTTGTTAATTTTAGACATAAAATTAACAAAACGTATTTTATTTTTTCTAATCTGGCTCGACGAAAGAGAAATACTCCATCCTCCCATTTTTTCTATTTCACCATATATACAAAATTTTCTATTTTCTATTATACCATTTAATGATATAGTACAATATGGATAACAATATACACCATATGGAGACGCCCATAGTATGACTTCTTTATTTTTTATTCTAATATTTCTATAAATAATTAAGTCATCCATCTTGGTAAAAACATCCATCATGGTAAAAAGTAATTGCTTTATTGTAGTTTAATAAATAATAAATATTTATCATTTATAATAATAAAAAAATCAATTTTTATTTTCTAAATCAGAAATAAACTTTGCTAATTTTGGTCGTGAAATTAATGCATTACTAAATATTTGATATCCTTCTTTTAGTTTAATAAGTCCATGAGTAATATTTTTTTCCTTAATCAATTTATTACCAGGAATAATATATTTATTACGAATATATTTAATAAATTTTTCTTTTTGTCTATCATATTTTGTTATACCAATTAGCTCATCTAGTTCATCTAATTTACAATCTTGCCATTTATCTAATTGAATCTTTTCAATATTTGAACCCTGAATCATAATAAATTGTATATATGGTTGATATTTTTTTAAAAGTGGTATTGAATTTGTAATTTCTACAGGGGTTCCAGTTATTAGAAAACTATCACCATTATGTGTTACTCCAAGATATACTGGTTTGCCATTCCGCATATCCCATCCATGATGAATTAATGGGAATTGAAATTTAAATATATCTTCTAAATTATCTAACTTAATATCATTTGGTTCATTAAGACATGTTGTACTCATATTTTTTAATTATATCTAGCAATAATATTAATTATAATTATAATTAATATTATAATATTCAATTTTTTAATCATATATTAGTCCATTTCCCAAATTGAACATTATATTGAACATCGGTTATTTTATCAAATCCTTCTAAAAAAATATATTCATTATTAATAAATGGATCAATATAAAAAGGACATACAGACATTTTTAAAATAATATCTTTTAATGTAATATCTCCTAATTTACTAATATGTAAATAATTATATTGTTGTTCATGATATAAATCATTATAATATTTTATTTTATTTCTATTATCATATATAATAATATTATCTTTACCCATAATTGTATCAATATCTTCATTTCCACAATAATAATAATTTGTATTTATCTCAAATTTTTTAATTACATCTGTCATAAATATAAATATAATATATAAATGTTTTTTTAAATTATAATAAATTAAATAGTAATTATAAAATAATTTATAGTATAAAAATTGAAAATTTTAATATTAATAATGATATTAATATTAATTTAGAAATACTGGTGTATCGCATAATGACACTAGTAAATGAAGATGATGAATTTGACCTTAGTAATGATAATCTAGAATTACTTCCAGAACCATCTGATGAAGTTATACCATTATTACAACCATATTTTTCACCTCTACAAGCACCCCCACAAGCACCTCCACAAGCACCTCCACAAGCACCTCCACAAGTAATATTAGAATCATTATTATCTGATATACCAATTCTTCTTATAGAATTTATTACAGTAGTATATAATGAAGAACAAAAACAAATTTATAGGTATTTAGAGCATAATCCAAATGAATTTCATGAATATATTCGAAAAATATTTAATATACCTTATAACTTCACTATAAAGTTGCAAAATAATATATATTATATATTACGGGTAGAAACGCGTAAGTCAAAAAGAATAATTAAACCGATAAAACAGTTTAAATTTAAATTAGAAAAAAAAGAAAAGAATACACAAAATGATTGGACAAAAAAAGAAGAAATACAACTTTATACATTATTTAAAAGAGAAGGTGATACAACTTCATGGAAAAATAAAGCTAAACGTATTGGTAATGGTAAGCGAACAATAAAATCAGTATCAAGTAAATGGAAACGTATGGAAAGAAACAGTGAATTATTCGATCTATTGAATTCAGATGATCCACCTATTATCGATCATAGATCACCAAAATAAAAATTGAATATATATTTATATATATAATTTATTTATTATCGTATAATTGATTATACGAGAATGCTCTTACTCGATTTAGATTGGAAAAAATATCATAAACATTTAAAAGAGATAATATTAGATAATCCATTAAATATAAAATATCATCCAGATATAAGTGCATATGAATTTTGGAAAGATAATGCATGTTTTACTTATAGAAAAACAAAACATTCAGAAGCGATGAAATTATTTACTTATGCTACATTATTTCATACTAACAAAATAAAAATACAATTAACAAATTTTTTATATATTAAATGTGGATGTGAAATTGATATAATAAAAAATATAATATCACAAGCAGATTTAACAAATATATTACATTATTATTCTATAAAAGCATTTGATTGGAAAAGCATACATAAAGAATGGGATAGATTAGATCTTGAATATGAATATACTGATGAAAATGGAAACTATATAAAAAAAAATGTTAAACCAGACCAAATTAATGAATTTTATGATTCAGATGATTTAGATGATTCAGATGATTTGGATACTTTTTAGTTTTTTATTTAAAAAATTGAAAATTTATTTATTAAAAATATATTTATTTATATAGATAATACTATTCTATCACATTGCCATCTAGCAATGGCACATCTTTGTGCTATGCCAGATAATATTATTGATAAAATTTTTAAAAAAGTAATGCCAAATGATTATGAATTGGCTATAGCAGGAATTCATATTGTGCTTGTATGTAAAATGTTTCGAGATCTTATACATTCTTTTTTTGCTAATTCCGAAATATTAAAAAAGACAAAAGAGAAAAAATTAAAGGTATGTTTGTATAATTATTGTATAAATAATTATACAATAAAAACAGTATCAACAGTACATACTGTTTTAAAAAAATTGGAATACTTTATGTCATGGGGACTAGGAAATACTGGTATGCCTAATTGGTTATCAGCATTTGATTATGGAACTAGTGCAATAATTGCTGGTTCAGGCATTGGATCAAACATATTACAATGGGCGATATGTAAAGGATGTCCTTGGAATGATGATACACTGATCGCGGCAGCAAAAGCAGGAGATATTAAAATTTTAGAATATTGTATCAGTATAGATCCAAATAGAAAAATATATTATGGGCAACTTGCAGTTGCTGCATCAGAAACAGGAAAACTAGATTTTTTAAAATGGATAGCAACAATTTGTGACTCAAAACGTCCAAAAAAACAATGGAAAACAAAATTTCTTTCCACTGCTGTAAAATATAACCAAGAAGAAATTATAAATTGGGCGTTTGAAGAACATAACTTAAGTCTTAGAAACGTAATTTCTTCTAAAAAAGCTAATGAAGTTTTAGAACATATTATGAATTTTAATAAAATAGAAAGCTTAAAAACATTAGGTAAATCTCTTGATAACCAAAGAATAGATGTTTCTAATGAAATAACAATGAGATTAATAATGTGGGGCATAAGAACATTCAATATAAAAACATTAAAATGGTTTGAAACTACTAAAGCTTTTTCTATTACAGCTGAACCTGGAGATGAAGGTAATCCAATAAAAGGAATAGAATTACACCAACGTATGTTAAACTCAGATGGTCTTATTATCTACCAATTAAAAGATATTAAAAATATGCTCCTTAAAGAGAATCGGTGTGTTAGGGATATACTGGAGGAGTACTGGAACAAGGAAACAGAGATGGTAAAATATTTATATAGTAGAGGTTGTCATTTTAGTACAAAAGTTACTGAGAAGGCATCATCTACTAATAATTATAAATTACTATGTTGGCTATTAGATGAGCAATGTCCTTATGATGGACATATATTTACAAATGAACTTACAAATATTCATGTTAAAGGTTGGAAGAAAATAGAAGAGAAAACAAAGTTTATGAGATATTTATTAGAGCGTAAATATTTTAGACCGGAAGAATTAGTTGAACCTTTGAAAAATAAAATTAGCACATTAAAATCAAATGAAATAGAAGAAATAAAAGACGTAATACAATGGTGTCGTGAAAAAGGATGTTTAACATAGATTTAGTTTATTAAATATTTAATAAACTAAATAATATAAGTACAAATAAGTTGACATATATCTATATCTTCATAATTATTGTGTAAATAACAATATGTAAATTTTAATATTTTAATTTTTTTTTTTAAACTAGCAATTAGTCTAATATCAATAATATTACAAATATCTTTACAATTATATATTCCCCAACCAGTTATAGAATAGTCTGATTTTAATATATTATCTTTTCTTAAAGTACTAATAATATTTTTAATATAATATTCTTCACATCTATCTCTAAATTTTTTAATTAATTCAGAATCTATTTCTTTAGAATCTTTAGTAATACCACCATAATAATCCATCATTGTGTAATATATCTTATAATAATATTTAAGTAAAAAACAGTATATAATTAAATCATTATTCAATTTTATAAAAATTGAAAAAATAATATCAGGAATATTAATAAAATAATGTACTATTACAAAACACAACGTAACAATGAAGTTTGTTACTATACCGGGTTCATTTAGTGAAAAACATACTGAATTATATAGCATAACAAATGATAGAGATCATGATGATATTAAAATAAAAAAAAGTTCAGAAGATTGTGATTATTGTTATACTATTAATGTATTTTCTGATAATGTATTTGATTTAGGTAATTCTGATATATTAACTATAACATTTAGTATTTCAGATTTTTGTGTTGTAGGACTTACACGAAATAAAGATATTGATTTTACTGATATATATGAAAAAGATCTTGTACAAAAAATATCATTTAATTCAACAGGTCAGTTAATAGATTCAGATAGTAATTATAAAATAGTTAATAGAAATAATATATCTTATACAGATGTTATTAGTATGGTTATTAGTGAATCAAAAGATATTTATATATATATAAATGGTATCTATTTTATGAAATACACTATGAATACATTAGAACCAGAGGAGTATAGATTACATATTACATGTTATTGTGATGATCCTATTAAGACTGATTTTATGAATGGTAGATTTTATTTTTACGATACTTTAATTACTCATTTCCCTACTTATTATCAACACTTTTTATCTATAGATAATAATCCATGTAAAGGAAATCTTGGATTATTAGATGGAAAATATAAAAAAAAATATGTATGTATAAATGACAAAGTTTTAACAGAACAAAGATTAGCGATATTAAATATATTTAAAAAAGAATTACCACATGTATTACAACAATTTGCATTATATCAATTAAAAATAGATGCAATTACAAATGAACATAAAAGTATATTTAAATTTAATGAAAAAAAAAGAAAAGAATCATATAAATATTTTGAAGCTGAACGATTTAAAACACTTGCTTTAAATGGAATATCTATAAATAAATATAATCATATAATATGTCCTGATAATAATAATTGTGACTGCAAATCTTGTAGTAAATGTAAAAGTGATTATAAATGTCCTGGAATAAAACATTGTAGATATTGGCATCCATATAAATATAAATTATCTGTTATGAGAGTATATGAAATTAGAGAAGACCCTAGATATTTGTGGTCTATCTCAATAAATAATGAACTTGCATCATTATCCTCAAAACAATCCATTGAATATGCAGCAAGTATTGATACATCTACGACAGTAAATAATGAATTGCAAAAAATAGAATATCGTCTGCAGTCAGAATTAAAATGTCGTCGTAAAGAACTACATAAGTTACAAGAACAAAATAAAATATTAGTTACTGAACCAGAACGATTAAAAGATTTGATAGCAGCTAAAGAAGAAGAAATAAAAGTTCTAAAATGTGAGAATCAATCTAGATTAATAGACAACAATACTATTAAACAACAATTAACAGAATTGCTATCAGAAAATAAAAAATTATTAGAAATGAGTAAAAAGTATAAAGAAGTTACTAAGGTAAAATCTCAATTAAAGAAAAAAGAAAAAGAAAATGATAAATTAGCTAAGAATATAGAAAAACTACAAAAGCAACTATTAGATAAAGATGAAATTATTGCTAGAAATATTGAAATGATAAAAGATCGCGATGAATGGAATGCTGAAAAAAAAGAAAAAATTACTAAACTAAGTGGATTTGAAAAAGAATGTAAAACATTAAGAAAATCAATGGAAGAATATGAACAAATAATTATAAGCTTAAAACAACAAGTTCAATCACTCTCAACTAGAGATATTGAAATTGAAAAAAAAATAAATTCAAAAAATAATTCAAGAATAAAAATAGAAATTGATGGTATTCTATACGATGAAAAACATCCAAAATGGAGAAAAAGTGATAGTAAGATTCTAAATTTATTTAATACTAGCTTACATGATAGTAGAAAAATTCATAATCTTATTACTAAAACTGGATGGAAAGAAGAAAGGCATTCAAATCATATAGTATATGTTAGAGGTTTATTGAATGGTATGGTACAACGATTAATCTGTCCATCTAGTCCATCAGAATGGCAAAGTACATGGGTTCAATTAAAAAAACTCGAACAAGAAAGAATAGAAATAGAATTATCATAATTTTTAAATTTTTAATAAAAATTGAAATAAAATAATAATATTATTACTATTAATATACTAGTAATAACTTCAATACTACAACAAAACAATGAAAAGAGAAATTGATACTATATCTCATCTATTTATAAATGTAGAACAACTAAAAAAAAATGATGCGGAACTTGCATCTATGCTTTACTTATTACAATATCAACAATATATACCTAGAAGTATTTTAACATTAATTCCTCATGGAATACCATTACATTTAGATGGACCAGTACCATATAATTTAACTGTTATTTATTTGCCAATAGATATTGGTATTAATAATAAATATTCATTTGAATTTATAACTAAACATTTTATTTTTTATACTAATTTACTAGAGAGAAAATTTAATAGAAATCAATTAATAAAAATTTTAAAAAAAAATAATATTTCAGATCATGTTCCTAGATATCTTCAAGAGTCATATGAAAATAAAAAATTAACAAAATTAGAAAAAGCATGTAGGATAGTACGATTATATAGATATGCTATCTATCATAATATATTAATAAAAAAAATAAAAATGCATGAAGATATTTTACTATAAAAATTGAATTTTTTATTTATTAATATTGTCTTTATTATTTTATTATAAAAAATTCAGTAGTGATGATGCAAAACTATTTTGATATTTTGCCTACTGCTATTATTAGAAAAATATTAGAAAATTTGGACGATAGTCCTTATAAATTATGTGCTATTTTAACATGTAAAACATTTAAACAATTTATAAAAATAAACAATGAATATAAAACTAATCCTAAAATTGTTTCAACAATTAATATATTAAAGTGGATACAAACATTTCATATTAATGACCAACCACACTGGTTAAACCCAATGCGTTCACACACATCTTCAATATTAGCAAAATGTGGTTTTTTAGATATTCTAAAATATGTACATTCTCAAGGCGTACCACTTAATGTACATACATGTCTTAATGCCACAATAGAAGGACATTTTGATGTTGTCAGATGGGTATATAGTAAAGTACAGTGTTGGTATCATATATCTTCTTTAAATGAAACAATTACTAGTGTAGCAAATGAAGCCGCTAAATATGGACATTTTAAAATTTTACATTGGGCGGTTTATAATGGTTGTAATATTGATGCTAGAACAAGTGCTTCTGCAGCATTTGGAGGACATATAAAAATATTAGAATGGCTCGAAGAACAAGGATGTGATATTTGTTTTGTCAATGTTAGTACTAATGCTATTAGAGGCGGACATATTGAAGTATTTAAGTGGCTTCGTGAAAAAAAAAATTGTCAATATAATGAATTTACTTGTACAAGTAGTGCAGCAAAATATGGTCATCTTCAAATACTAAAATATTTAAGAAGTATAAATTATGCATGGGAAGAAAGTGCATTAATTAATTCAGTAGACAGTGGTGATTTAGAAGTAGTTAAATATCTTTTGGAAAATAATTGTCCGATTAGTGAATATATATTGTATAGTGCTGCTGAAAGTGAAGCAAAAAATAATAAACTAGAAATTTTTAAATTATTATTCAGTAAATGTTTTAGTAATTATATACGTCGTAGTGATATATGTAATATAGCTGCTGAAATAGGAAATTGGGATATTATGATGTGGGCTTATGAAAATGGATGTGAAATAAATTTATTAGAATGTTTAGAGGAAGCATCTAGAGTAGGAAAGATAGATATTATTAAATGGATATACTCAAAGGGTTGTAAATGGAATCATGATGTAATAAAAATGGTAAGTACAAATATTATTAGGTGTTTGGAAGATATAAACCATGAAATTCAAATTGGATTTCCCTGTTGGGAGTGGAATATTGATGAATATAAAAACTTTGCGGATGAAATGAATTTAGATAAACTTTTAGCTTGGCTATTGAAATACAAATCTAATTCAACCCAAGATACAGATGATTCATAATAAAAAACAATTTTGTTTAAATAATATTATTAAAATTTAATAAATTTTTATTAAATAAAAAATTGAAAAATAAAATTAATAAATAGATATAATTAATTAATTTTAAGATACTACTTCACAATGGGGAAAAATAAAAAAAGACGTGATCGAAGAACTAATCAATTACAACGACAACATGAAAGAGATAGAAACAAAAAAATAGAGAATAGAGAATTTGTTAATGATAGTAATGATTTTCCAAAATTAAAAGAATTAAATCAAGCTCTAAAATTTATATGGAATGTCGAATGTATAAAATGTCGAAAAGTATTATATCCAGTTTATACTGTTCCAAAAAATAAGATACCAAGTGGTTATGTATATGGAGGATTTCATTATGATAATAATAATATATGTGTAGTACCAAAATATTTTAATAAATGTGGTAAATATGATAAAAAGAATGTAGAATGGACATGTTTTAAGTGTAAATAATTTATTTATAAAAAATTGAAAATTTTATTACTATAAAAGTTATCTATTTTAAATAGGTAACCCAAAACACAGCCAGCAGCAGAGGCAGATACAGAGGCAGATGCAGAAACCACTGATATCTACGCTCGCGCAAAACTTGTCCCATGACGAGGTTATTGAACGTCTGACACGTATACGTCGTCGAGTCCTGGTTAAGAAGGTGCGACAGACGCTGTCCAAGCATCTCGGAACACCAGCTCACAGAACACCAGAACCAACCAGCATGGCGACGAAGAAGATGGTCCGTGTGCTCGATGTTGCACACCAACACCACTTATCTGACGAGAAGTCCCCACCGCCGGACATCGACTCCAATGAGAAAGTGGTGTTCTGGATTCAGACACACGTCCCGCCAATATCCAAACCAGAACCAGCGCCAAAACCAGCGCCAAAACCAGAATCAAAAAAACAGAAGTGTTCCGAAAGTTGGAGGGACGGACTTTCGAAAGAGCAGCAGGAATACCTTGAACGCTGGCATGGCGAATACCTCTAATGGTCTTGGCTACGACGGGTAAATAACAGCTGTTATATACAATTACTACCCCAATTCTATAAAATTTTTTACTTATTATATATAAATAAATAAATTTATTATAATTTTTATATATTTAAAAATATATATATTAATTAAATTAATATGAAAACAATCTATTACTATCAAACTTTTGTAGGATTAGATAAACTATTTACACATGTTCAAGATATTGATGTTATTATTATTTCATCTATTCATTTTAATAAATTTAAAGGAAAACCACAAATTTATTTAAATGACAATTTACCAAACAATAAAAAATTTAATAAATTATGGATGCAAACACATGATTTGTCTGTACAAAATACAACAATATTATTAATGATAGGAGGTGCAGGAGGTGCTTATCAAGAATTATTTAGTAATTTTGAAGTATATTATAAATTATTAAAAAATCTTCTTGAAGAAAAAACATGGATAAATGGTATTGATTTAGATATTGAAGAATCTGTTAAACTAGAAGACGTTCAAATGTTAATGGATAGACTAAAAAAAGATTTTGGAGAAGATTTTATTTTAACAATGGCACCAGTAGCATCATCACTACAACAAGATGGAAGTAGTATGGGAGGATTTGATTATAAAAAATTATATCAATCAAACCAAGGAAAATATATAAATTGGTTTAATACACAATGTTATAATTCTTTTTCAGTAGATACTTATAAATCAATAATCAATAATGGATATCCACCAGAAAAAATTGTTATGGGAATGGAATCAGGACAATTTAATAAAGATACTTTTAAAAATGCTTTGTATATTATTAAAGAATTATTAAAAATATATCCAACACTATGTGGAATAGATGATTGGGAATATTGTAATGCCCCACCAAATAAAGAAGACCCATCATTATGGGCTAAATTAATAAAAGAAATTTAATTTATTAAAAAATTGAAAAAAAAAATATTATTGAATAAGTTAATTTATATAATAACTTATATCATGAACTATTTAGTCTTTCAGATTCTATCTATTTATTTAGATA
>CEQY01061914.1_pt1 | contig 21528 bp, 17 predicted proteins | sample 361391 | NCBI WGS metagenome assembly CEQY01 (sample SAMEA2621075, study PRJEB7988) | marine metagenome | isolation source: saline water (ENVO:00002010), including | reverse complement strand
GCTTTTTTAAATGGTTCTAAATTTTCTTTTTTAAGGCTTAATCCAGCAGCATATTTATGGCCACCAAAGCGAATAAAATAATGTTTTAAACTATCCAAAACACTGTAAATATCAAAGTCTTTAACAGACCTAGCAGAACCAGTTAAAACATCTCCATCATCAGTTAAAACAATTGTAGGTTTATAATATTTTTCAATAATTCTTGAAGCTACAATACCAACTACTCCTTTGTGCCATTTGTTAGAATGCACAAAATTTGTAAATCTTTTTTTGGGCTGATTATTTAAAAACTCTATTGCTTGAAAAGTGGTTTTTTCATCAAGATTCTTTCTGTGCTCATTATTTTTTTCAATTTCTTTAAAGCTTTTTATAGCTTCTTTTGAATCTGATATTAAAAAATCTGCTGCAAGAATTGCAGTATCTAATCTTCCTGCTGCATTAATTCTAGGAGCTACTTTAAAAATTAAATCTCCAATATTAATACTACCTTCTTTTTTTAAATTGGAAAATAAAATTTTAAGGGGATTAATTGGAGAAATATTAATTTCTTTTAGCCCTAAATAAGTAATTAAACGATTTTCATCTTTTAATGGTACTACATCAGCAGCAGTAGCAACAGCAGCAAGCTGATATAAAGAATTGAAATTAAATTGTAAGTTAAATTTTTCTACATAGGCCTGAATTAATTTAAGTCCAATCCCACAGCCACAAAGTTCTTTAAAGGGATAATGACAATCTTCCTGTTTTGGATTAAGAATTGTAAAAGCTTCAGGAAGTTCTTCTCCTGGCTTGTGATGATCACAAATTATTAAATCTATATTATTTTTTTTGAGAGCCTCAGCAGCTAGTAAATCTTTAATTCCACAGTCTAAAGCAATTACTAAGTCTATTTTATTTTTAACTGACCATCTAACACTTTTTAAAGAAACCCCATATCCTTCAGTTTCTCTATGAGGTTGATAATATTGTACACTAGCATTTATTTTTTTTAAAAACCGGACCATCAGAGCTACTGAACAAGTACCATCAACATCATAATCTCCATAAATTAAAATATTTTGATTTTCCTCAATTGCTGACTTTAATCTAAGGACAGAAATATCCATCCCTTTCATTAAAAAAGCATTATGGAAATGTTGTTCCCTTGGCCTAAAATAATGTTCTGCTGACTTGAAATCAGTTATCCCTCTTGAAACTAAAATTTTAGAAAGTTCTATTGATATTTTTAAGTCTAATGCTAATTTTTTAGAAGTAGCATCATCCACTTTATTTACCAACCATTGATTTTTATATGATTCCATAGTTAAATAATAAATAAATATATGTTTTAACTACATAATTTTGTTACGATAAGATCAATTAATACTAAATATCATTAACAAAAGAGCTTCATGAATTTATTTGTGGTAATATTGAAAAAATATGAACGTTATTGATCACTATAAGTGGCGTTACGCTACAAAAAAATTTGATACTAAAAAAAAAATATCAGATTCAAACATAGAATTAATTAAAGAATCTATATCTCTTGCTCCCACTTCATATGGATTACAATTATTCAAGGTTATAATAGTTGAAAAAAAAGAAATTAAACATGATTTAAAAAAGGCTTCTTTTAACCAATCTCAAATTTCTGATGCATCTCATATTTTTGTTTTTTGTAATAGTACTAAAATAGTAGAAAATGATATTGATACATATATTAAAAATAAAGCTGCTATTCAAAATAGAACTATTAGTGAAATCAGTGGTTATGGAGATTTTTTAAAAGATACGCTCCTTAAAAAAGAGCATAACAAAATTTCAACTTGGACAGCCAATCAAGTTTATATTGCACTTTCTCATTTAATGACATTCTGTCCATCTTTAGGAATTGATTCCTGTCCAATTGAAGGGTTTGAGGCTCCTAAATACAATGAGATACTAAAACTTAATAATAGAAATTTAAATTCAACAGTAGTAGCTGCTGTAGGTTACAGGTCAAATACAGATTCATCTCAATATGAAAAAAAGATAAGAAAGTCCAATGATGAACTATTTGAAACTCTATAAGTGGATTTATCAAAAAAAATTAATCAAATTTTCACACTATGTATCCTGGGTTTAATATGGGGAAGTTCCTTTATTTTAATGAAAAGAGGTCTTCAAAGCTATCCTCCACTAGAAATTACGCTTTACAGAATATTTATAGTTTTCCTTGTTTTTGCTCCAATTGGAATTAAAGATTTTTTTAAACTTCAAAAAAAAACAGGACTCATTTTGCTTTTATCAGCAATAATAGGAAGTGTTATTCCTTACTTCTTATTTATTAAAGCTCAGACCAAAATAGACAGTTCATTAAATGGTATTTTGAATTCTATAACTCCATTATTCACCTTAGTTTTTGGAGTTATTTTATTTAAGCAAAAAATAAATTTAAAGGCCTTATCTGGTGTACTTTTAGGTTTAATTGGAGCCTCAGGATTAATAATTATAAGCAATGGAAATAACACTACTTTTTCTAGAGATTATTTTTATGCAATATTACCTGTTATTGGATCAGCTTGTTATGCTCTTAATATAAACTTAATAAAGAATTATCTTCATAACATACCAGCATTAAAAATCACAAGTTGGTCCTTTATTTTCATAGGGCCAATTGCTGGAATTATACTACTATTCTATACTGATTTCACTACGCACTTAATTAATGATGACCTAAATTATTTAAACTTTCTATATATTAATATTCTAGGAATTTTGGGGAGTGGATTTGCTTTTTGGTTATTTAACTTATTGATTAAAGAAACTTCATCCGTTTTTGCTTCATCTGTAACTTATCTTATTCCCATTGTAGCCATATTTTGGGGAGTTTTTGATGGAGAAATTTTTAGCTTATTTCAAGGACTTTTATGTATTGTTATATTTTGTGGAATATATTTAATAAAATCTAAAAAGTAAATTTTCTACAATTTTCTTATGAGTTCAATCACCATGTTTTGTAAGTCTTCTAACTTATTTAAAGGTAATGTTTCATACTTATCCAATGGATCGTGGTATGCTTTAATACCTCCCATAGTATAAATAAAAATTGATGGAACATTTTGTTTTGAAAACCAATAATGATCCGAATTTGGAGCTTGTCCTCTTAGCTTAATTCTATTAAATATATTTTCCTTAGAATTAATTTTTCCTATAATTTTAGCAACCTTTTCTTGTTCAAATGCATTGACAATGGCTATACCTTCATCCCCAGTTCCAACAATATCTAAATTGATTAGAAGCTTAACTTTTTCAAGGTTTATAAGCGGATAATTAGTGAAATACTTTGATCCTTTTAACCCAGCTTCTTCAGCACCAAAACAGATGAAAACTATATTATATTTAGGTGTATTTTTGCTGTAATAGTAGGCAAGATTTAATAATAAACTCACTCCACTTGCGTTATCATTGGCTCCGGGAAATTTAACATCTCCCATCATCCCAAGATGATCATAATGGGCTGAAATTATAATTGTTTTTTTACTATTTCCATTAATTGAACCAATTACATTTTGAGTTTGTAATGCTTTTTGAAATTGATTTTTACATTCTATTTCCAATTTTGAAAGTGAGCCTAACTTTAAATTTTCTTTTACTTTTATTACAGGAAATGGACTTAAAAAATCTGCAACTGACCATTGTAAATTTTTAGAACTTATCCATAAAATTGGATACTGATTATTCAAAACATTTTTTATTTCATTATATAGTGATAAGGTATCTTTATTAAGGATTTCACTAACATCTAAAGCCAAAAATAATTGCTTGTTTATATTTTTTTTATTTAAATGGGATTTCCAATTTGTCAAATCTACTTTCTCAATAGAATAAATTCCTTTTAAAGAATTAGAGTAAGGTTCAATCATGAACTCTTCACCTGGAATTAGGATCTTATCATTTATTTTTAAACTAATTTTTTCAGGGAAAGTATTTACATCAATATTGAATTTTTGAAAATATCCATTTCTATTTAAGCTAGTTAGTCCAATATTTTTATACTCATTTGATAAAAAATTAGCAGCTTTAAGGTGTCCATTATCTACATACCCTCTTCCCCTAAAATAATCACTACAAAGAGTATCAACGTATTTAGAATATTTCGTTGTTTGTGCTGAGAATTCTACTGAAAAAAAAATGTAAAATAATAATAGATATTTAGTCATTAATTTTGGTACCTTCTTTCTACCAAATTAATCAATCTTTTGACGTGATTGGATTTTGAATTCCAATTGTATTTTTCAAAAAGTTCATTTTTAAGAAACTCTTTTGCTTGACCTAGATTCTCAAATTCATTTAATCTCTGGATAGAATCAGAACAAACCTTACTGTCCCCAGCAAATAAATTTTCAGTCATTAAATATCTTTCATTAATACCAATTTCTTTATTTAAATCTAAAATTGATTGCTGTCCAAACTGATCTGCAAGCGATGTTTGAGGGCTATTTGAGTGGATTTCGTTAATAGATTTACTATGTTTAGAAGATGAAACTACTGGATTTTCACTTTTAGCTTCTTCTTCTACTATTACATCTATTAAATCAATTTGATTTTCTTCAACTTTATCACTCTCTTTTGTTATAGAATCTGCTTTTACAGTAGAATTATTTTTTGCTCTGTTCTCTAATAGATAATTTAATACAATAAGTTTTTCATTAAGTAATCTTGATGAATTCAACAAAGACGCTATATCAACAGAATGAAGGTCTTCTGGACTAATTTTAGAGATTCCATCCCCAATAACTTTTGCTAAATTTTTAATTGCTTTGAAATTAAACTCCTCCATGATTTTAAAATAACAAAGCAAAATTCAATATTTTTACATGATGATTGAATATTGTTATTTGAATGTTATCAACATAACATTTTGATTAATGTATTCGTTAGAATAGCAATCAACTATGGAAATTGTTAATTAATAGCTCATATACACTTAGAAAAATCTCCAAAATAACTGGAGGAAAATGCATTGGAAATGTTGATGTTCTCATTAAAAATATTCATTACGATAGCAGAAAGTTTGCTCAAAATAATGGACACTTATTTATCGCATTTAAAACATCATCAAATGATGGTCATAATTATATAGAAAAAGTTTACGAAAGTGGAATTAAACAATTTTTAACTCATAAAGTTCCAGCTAAAATTAAAAAAGACGCAGGTTATTTAATTGTAAAAGATTCATTAGCTGCTTTACAAGCTTGGGCAGCATACCATAGGTCAAAATTTAATATTCCTATTTTATCTATAACTGGCAGCTATGGTAAAACAATTATCAAAGAATGGATTTATTTTTTAATGCAAAGAAAGAGGAGTGTTTTAAGAAGTCCAAAAAGCTATAATTCTCAATTTGGTGCTGCTTTAACTCTTCTTTCAATTCAAAAAAAACATCAATTAGCGATTATTGAAACTGGCATTTCTTTTCCTGGAGAAATGAATGTAATGAAGGAAATGATTAATCCAACTCATGTTATTCTTTCAACTGTAGGAAGTGAACACCTTGAAAACTTTTCCTCCTTAGATCAACTCAAGTCTGAGAAAGAAATACTACTTAAAAATACAGAATTTACCTACTTTAAAAATTATAATAATTTCAAAAGAAATGTTACAGAAAATGGTCAAAACATTTCTTATTCTTACAAGAATATTGAAGAATCTTTTTTTATTTCGCAAAAAGATGAAATTTCTTTTCAAAACTTCATTTGCTGTTTAAACTTTTTAAATCAAATAAAATTTGATGTAAATGAGGTTCATAAATTATGTGATGATTTACCTGAAATAGCACTTCGTTTTGAGAAAAAAGCTGGAATTCAAAATTCAGTTTTAATTAATGACTCTTATCATAATAATATTCCATCTCTGAAGATTGCATTAGAAACTTTAAAATCTGAAAGCGGCAGTAAAAAAACTACTTTAATAATGTCTGATTTAAATAATGGTAATTTTAATTATTCTGATTTAAACGATATTATTCAATCCTATAAAATTTCTAACTTTTATGGCGTTGGAAAAAACCTTTTTAAAAACAAAAATTTATTTACTAAAAACAGTATTATTTTCAAAACAGTAGCAGAATTTTTAGCAAGTTTTACAAAAATTGATTTCAATGAGAATTTCATACTAATTAAAGGTCAAAGAGGGATAGAATTTCAAAAAATAGGTTTAAAACTAGAAGCAAAGAAACACTTTACAGTTCTTGAAATTAACCTTAGTAATCTTATTAGAAATTATAACTATTATAAAAGTCTCATTTCTTCTAAAACAAAATTATTAGTAATGATTAAAGCAGCTGGTTATGGAACTGGATTAATTGAATCTGCTAAAATTTTACAATTGAACCATGTAGATTATTTAGGAGTTGCTTATGTTGATGAAGGTATTCAGCTAAGAAATAACGGTATTCATTCACCAATTTTAGTGATGAATGTGGAGGCTAAGTCAATGGAAGATATTATTGATTACAATTTAACACCATCTATTTATGACTTAACACAACTTAATGAATTCACCAATAAGCTTATTGGTCTTGGAATTAAAAACTACCCTGTTCACATCAAACTAAATACTGGAATGAACAGACTGGGTTTTGATGAAGATGAAATAAAGGAACTATGTAACTTTTTGCTAAATCAACCTGAGATAAAAGTGGAAGGAATATTTAGTCATCTTTCTGCAAGCGATGTAGAACATGGAAAAAGTTTTACAAGGAATCAAATTAAAAAATTTGAAAAACTTTCTAATGAGATGGAAACTAATTTAGGAATAATTGCTGTTAAACATATACTAAATACTTCCGGAATTGAAAACTACTCCCAAGCTAGTATGGATATGGTAAGATTGGGTATAGGTATATATGGTATTTCAAAAAATAATAAAATTTCAAATGTTGCTTCGTTAATAACATGTATTTCAAAAGTAAGAAGAATTAAAAAAGGAGAATATATTGGATATGGTTTAGGTAAAATGATAAAAAAAGATATGAAAATTGCCATTATTCCAATTGGCTATGCCGATGGTTTTAACAGAAAATTAGGCAATGGTAATGGCAGTGTCTTCATTAATAATTCTCTTCATAAAACGGTAGGTAACATTTGTATGGATATGGCATTTATAGATATTTCAAATACTGATTATCAAGTTGGAGAAAGAGTAGAGATATTTGGTTCTAATAATCCTATAAATGAAATTGCCAAATCAATAAATACCATTCCATATGAAATAATTAGTTCTATTTCTAACAGAGTAGTCAGAGTTTACCATAAAGATTAATGAAAAAGAAATTTTTTTCAAATTTAGTACTAATTCTGCTACTCAATGTAGTTATCAAACCTCTTTATATTTTAGGAATTGATGCTGAAATCCTAAGAATAACAGAAATAAATGACCCTGGTTCTTATGGAACTTATTTTTCATTATTGAGTCTCAGCTTTATTTTCAATATAATACTTGATCTTGGGATCAATAACTTTAATACTAGGAATATTGCTCAAAATAATCAATTAATTAAAAAGCATTTTTCAAGAATATTTACATTAAAATTAATATTAAGCTTATTGTATCTATTGATTTTAATTTTTGTAGGATTCTTATTTGATTTTTCTTTAAATGAAATTAAATGGTTAGTTATTATTGGATTTAATCAGGTATTAGTTGGTATCATTTTATATTTAAGATCCAACTTATCAGCATTATTACTTTTTAAAAGAGATGGCTTTCTTTCTGTAATTGACAGATTAATTTTAATCCTATTTTGTGGCTATTTTATATGGGTCAAAACAAACCATTCATTTATTACAATAGATTTTTTCATCTTGTCTCAAACTTTTGCTTATTTACTTACCATTTCCATAGGGCTGTTTTCACTTATTAAATTTTCTAAAATTCCCAAAATTCAATGGGACAAATTATTTTTTGCGCTAATAATTAAAAAAAGCATCCCATATGCAATCCTTATATTTTTGATGTCTGTTTACTATTATTCTGACGTTATCATGGTAGAAAAAATTAGAAATAATATTGAAGTAGCAAATTATGCTTATGGATATAGATTTTTTATGGCATTCAATATGTTAGGTTTTTTATTCGCTGGACTTTTACTTCCTATTTTCTCAAAACTAATTGCAGAAAAAAGAAGTGTTATTCCAGTTTCTTGGCTGTCTTTTAAGTTAATTTATTTTTTTGCTTTTGTCATTTTTATATCCATATGGACTTATAAAAGCGAAATTCTGAACTGGCGATATGGAATAACTAAATCTGTTTTAGAACATTCTAGCGATACGTTTGGTTGGTTAATGGTTTCTTTTATTGCTATTTCATGTAATTATATATTTGGGACATTATTAACTGCTAATGGCAGTCTTAAGTCTTTAAATATTTTAGCAGTATTTGGAATTATCATTAATATTTTCCTCAACTTATTTCTTATCCCGAAAAGTGGTTCTGTCGGTGCAGCTTTTGCAAGTGCATTCACTCAATTTTTTATACTAATAGTTCAATTTATTTTATGTTTTAAATATTTTAAATTTAGATATCATATTTTTTCTATTGTTCAGGTACTTTCATTCACCATATTATCCATATTTGGAGCTTATAACTTAAATGTACTATCATCAATTAATTGGAATTATAAAATATTAATAACAGTATGTATGGGATTCTTTATTGGTCTTGTATTAAAGCTTATCAACTTGAAAGAATTTTACCTACTTATTAAAACATCAAAATCTTGATTTAGTTGATTACTTGTAGAGAATAATCCTATAACTTACATTTGCAAACATAAAATCATACCATGACTGCTACTGAAAACGAATCTTATGACTTAATTTCATTTTTATGGAAAAATAAAAAGCCTTTAATTATAATTGGAATTATTGCTTTTATTAGCTCTGCCATCGTTTCACTTATAATTGAGGAGAAATTTGAATCCACAGTAACTTTATATCCTGCAAAAACTAGTTCTGTAACATTTAGTGAAATAATTACTGAAGATCAAAGTGTTTCTAAGTTTGGAGAAGATGAAGAGGCTGAACAAATGCTTCAAATTTTAGAATCAAGCTCTATTAGAGGAAAAATTATTAATAAATACAATTTATTAAAACACTATGATATTGATGAAAAATCAAAATATGTCAATACTGATTTAACTAAAACATATTTAGAAAATATCAATTTTAAAAGAAATAATAATGGAGCTGTATTAATTAATGTGTTAGATAAAAACCCTGACACAGCTGCTTTAATTGCGAATGATATTGCTTCTTTATTTGATAGTATTAAAAATGCTATGATTCACGAAAGAGCTGTAACTGATTTTGAAATAAAAAAACAAAAATTAAATAAAATTAAGTCACAAATGCAGGAGTTAAGAGATACCATGACTTCTTTATCTTCAATGGGTGTTGTAATAGATGATGCATACAGAGCGCTTACGGAAGGGTACATCAATGCAAAAGACGCAGAAATGAAAAAATCATTTAAAAAGAAAATGAATATGACAGAGCAATACGGCTCAATACTAAAATCATTTCAGATTAAAGCTGGATTTTTATCTAAAAGACTAGCCAATATGGAAACCTCTTATGAACAAGCTGAAAGTGATGCCAAAAGTTATTTATCTCATAAGTTTATTGTAGAGAAAGCATACCCAGCAGAAAAGAAAGCATATCCTATAAGGTGGCTTATTGTGGTATTATCAACCTTTTCATCAGTTATTCTTGGTATTTCTGGTCTCCTTATTAAGAATAAAGTTGAACTTTTAAAAGTTGAATGATTAGTCAATTTTTGAGCAAGAGATTATTCTATTTATTAATGTTGATTTTCATTTTTTTAAACTCAATATTAATTTATTTTGATTTCTATTATTTATTAGCACTTCCATTAGTCATAATAATAGGTTTTCTATATATATTTCATCTTGACATTATATTTTTAATTATTGTTTTTTGCACTCCTCTTTCTTTCAATTTTGAAAACTTAGATATAGGAGGTGTCGGGTTTTATTTCCCAACTGAACCAATGTTACTTATTTTTAGTGGTCTTTTTATTTTTAATTCTATCTACCAAAAAAAATATTTTAAAGACTTTCATTTTTATAAAAACCCTATAGTTTTACTTATCATCACACAACTAATTTGGATTTTCACATCTTCAATTACAAGCGAATTACCTGTAGTTTCATTAAAATTTTTGATTTCTAGAAGTTGGTTTATTATTCCCTTAATATTTTATGGATTTCATTTTTTTAAAAGTGGTAAAAGAACTATTTATCAGTTTTTTCTAACTTTTTTATTCTCCATGTTAATTGTCACAACTTATACTTTAATAAATCACATGATTAATGGATTCAGTGAAGAAGCAGGGCATTGGGTAATGTGGCCTTTTTTTAAAGATCACACCTCCTATGGTGCCATATTAGCATTGTGTATTCCAATTAACATCTGGTTGATTTACATATCAGAAAATAAACTGTTAAAAAATCTATTATATTTTGGATTAATTATATTTTTTGTTGGTTTATATTTTAGCTACACTAGAGCTGCATGGTTAAGTATTTTAATTGCTGCAGTAGTATTTTTATTATACTATTTAAAAATTAAATTTAAATGGCTAATTGGTTTAGTTATAATTCCACTGTTTTTTGTGTTAATAAACTTTACTGAAATCTCTTATCTAGTTCAAAAAAATGATGCTGAACATACCACAGAAAAGTTTTCTGAAAGAATTGAATCAATGTCTAACATTTCCTCAGATGCATCTAATTTAGAAAGGTTAAATAGATGGAATTGTGCCTTAGAATTATTTTATAAACGTCCTTTTTTTGGATGGGGGCCAGGAACTTATTCTTTTGTATATGCTCCATTTCAAAGTTCAAAAAACTTAACTATTATCAGTACTAATTTTGGAGATGGAGGAAATGCTCATAGTGAATACTTAGGACCACTAGCTGAACAAGGATTTATAGGGTTTTTAATTAACTCTATGCTCATAGCTATTTTATTTATATCAACGGGTCTTTATTATATTAAATGTGATAATTCATATTATAAAAATTTAACCCTAATGATAATATTGGCATTAACGACATATTTCTCTCACGGGGTTTTAAATAATTATTTGGATACGGACAAAGCAGCTATTCCTGTTTGGGGCTTAATAAGTATCTTTATTACTATTACTACAATTTTAAATAGAAATACTAAAAAAACAACGTAAATCTTTTAAGTAGTTGAAATTTAAGTTTGTCTATGGTAAAGTCAAAAAAAATATTTGAATGTAACAATTGCGGGCACCAAAGTAGTAAGTGGACTGGAAAGTGTGTTGAATGCAACGAATGGAATACACTTTCTGAAAGAATATTATCTAGTTCTAAAAAAAATTCTGTTTTAAACAGCTTTAAAATACCTCAGTTAATTAACGATATTAAAGGGGAATCATCTGAAAGAATTCAAATAAATGATAATGAGTTTAATAGAGTAATAGGAAATGGGCTTGTTAATGGTTCCGTAATTCTTCTTGGTGGAGAGCCTGGAATTGGAAAATCTACTTTAAGTTTAAAAATAGCTTTAACACTCAAATTAAAGGTCCTTTATATTTCTGGAGAAGAAAGTAATCAACAAATTAAATTAAGAGCGAACAGATTAAATTACCAAAATAATCAGTGTTTTATTTACAATGAAACTGAAATTAATTCCATAATAAAAACAAGTGATGAAGTAACTCCAAAACTTATAATAATTGATTCTATTCAAACAATTTACAATAGTGAGATAGATGCTATTCCTGGTAGTGTTTCTCAAATTAAATACAGTGCTGAAGTGTTAATTAAATATGCAAAGGAAAGGTCCATACCCATTATTATTATTGGACACATAACAAAAGATGGTGCGATTGCCGGGCCTAAAGTTTTAGAGCATATGGTTGATACAGTGTTACAGTTTGAGGGAGATAAAAATCATTTATATAGATTGGTTAGAAGCATCAAAAACAGATTTGGGAGTACAAATGAACTTGGCATTTATGAAATGAACGAAAAGGGATTACAAGAGGTTAATTCACCAAGTAAAATGTTAATCTCTACTAATCAAGAACAATTAAGTGGAATTGCTTTAGGTTGCAGTTTAGAAGGAGTAAGACCTATAATGATTGAAACTCAAGCCCTAACATCACCAGCTACTTATGGAAATCCTCAAAGATCAGCAAATGGTATAGATATTAAAAGATTAAATATGTTATTAGCAGTGATTGAAAAAAGAGGAGGAATGAAATTAAGTCAAAAAGATGTTTTTTTAAATATAACTGGAGGATTAAAGGTTCAAGACCCCGCCATAGATTTATCTCTTGTTTCAGCAATATTATCTTCTTTCTTTGATTTTTATATAGACCATAAAGTTTGCTTTATTGGCGAAGTAGGATTAAGTGGTGAAATCAGACCTGTTAGTAGAATAAATGAAAGAATAAAAGAAGTAACTAAAATGGGAATTAAAACTATTTACTTAAGTAAGTATTCTAAATTAAACATGAATGAAAATCAGGCATTTGAGTTAAGAAAAGTAGGTAAACTACAAGAAATCATTCAACAATTATTTAAATAATTTCTTCAAAAGTTAAGAAATACATAGTTTGTTTATCTTTGATAAAACTATTATATAATGGAGGTATTAAGCCTTGAAAAAGAGATTGTAAGTGAGTTTGAAATTTTTGATAACTGGATGGAGAAATATGAATACCTTATTGAACTTGGAAAAGATTTGCCTATAATTGATTCTAATCAGAAAACTGAAGAAAATTTAATTAAAGGTTGTCAATCTAAAGTTTGGCTTCATGCGGAATATGTGAATAATAAAGTTTCTTTTTCAGCAGACAGTGAAGCCATTATCACTAAAGGAATAATAGCTCTATTGGTCAGGGTTTTAAATAATCAAAGTCCAAAAAGTATTATGGATGCTAAACTTAATTTTATTACTGAAATTGGTTTAACAAATCATTTATCTCCAACAAGAGCAAACGGGTTATTAGAAATGGTGAAGCAAATGAAGGCATATGCATATGCCTTAATGTTAAAAAATAATTAGAAATGCCAGAGCTTGAAAATTTGATAGGAGATAAAAAAAAAATTGAAAATAAAATCATCAATGTTCTTAAAGCAATTTTTGATCCAGAAATTCCTGTTGATGTTTATGAATTAGGACTTATTTATGAAATTAAAATTGATGATCAATTTCATGTAGAAATTATTATGACTTTAACTTCTCCCAATTGCCCAGTTGCTGAGTCTATGCCTAAAGAAGTTGAAGATAAAGTTGGTGAAGTTCATGGGGTTAAAAGTTCAAAAGTTAATATTGTTTTTGACCCACCTTGGGACAAGGATATGATGAGTGAGGAAGCTAAATTAGATTTAGGAATGATTTAAATATAAAAAATGGAATTTGGAATTGACGCTATAGATTATTATTTGCCTAGAATTGCTTTAAAAATTAGCAGTTTAGCAGAAAAAAGAAATATAATTCCCGCTAAACTTGAAAAGGGACTGGGATTAAAATTCATGGCTTTAACTGATTGTAATGAAGATACTGCTTCAATGGCTGCAAATTCATTATTAAATTTGATAGAAAATAATAATATTGACCCCAAAACTATTGGAAGAATTTACTTGGGAACAGAAAGTGCATTAGACGCTGCTAAACCTACTGCTACTTATGCAGTTGGAACAGTAGAAAAAATTATGTCATCGAAATATGGAGAACGTTGCTTTAGAAATTGTGATGTTGTAGATTTAACTTTTGCCTGTATTGGAGCTGTTGACGCTCTTGAAAATTGTTTAGACTGGGTGAAAGGAAGTTCAGAAAGAAAGGCTGTAGTAATTGCATCAGACCTTGCTAAATACGAACTTGAATCATCTGGAGAATATACCCAAGGAGCTGGATCAGTTGCCATGCTGATAACATCCAATCCAAGTATTATTGCTTTTAAAAATACAATTGGCGTAAGCATGGAGCATGTTAGTGATTTTTTTAAGCCCAGAAAAAAAATCGACAATACTTATTTAAAAGAAAAACAAACATCTGTCCAGCAGCTTACAAATAGTAATAAAGAAAAAATAGAATTTTATTTTGAAGAACCTGTTTTTGATGGTCAGTATTCAAATGAATGCTATCAAAAAAGAATTGGTGAAGCTTTAAACCATTTTAAATCTCAAGAAAATATAGATTTTCTAAAAGATTGGCAACATATGATATTCCATCTACCCTACGCTTTTCAGGGTAGAAGAATGATGTTAGATATTTGGCTTGAATGGATTCAAGATGAAGATATATATCTAGATCTAGAAAAAGAAATTGGAAAATCTGGAAGCGTAGATTACAAGGACTGGAGAAAAGCTGCTTCCAAATCTACTCTCTACAAGAATTTTGTAGAAAACAAGATTCAAGATGGGGAAATGGCATCAAGTTTTATTGGCAATATGTATACTGCTTCAATTTTCATGTCACTTATAAGTCTTCTTTATTCTGCCCATGATAAAAAGAGAAATATTTCAGAGGATAATATTGGTTTTCTAAGCTATGGAAGTGGTTCTAAATCAAAAATTATGCAAGGAAAAATTATTCCTAACTGGGAGAGTAAAATCAATCATCTTAATGTACTTGAAAACATTAATAGCAGAAAAATAATTGATTTTGAAACCTATGAAAAGCTGCATAATGGAGCATTAAATAATCCTATATCTGATCACAGCAATATTGTTTTAGATAGTATTGACCAAAGAGAAAATAAGACTGGGTTTAGACATTACGTTAAAAATTGAACGAAATAAGAAATAGAGTTGCCGAAAGTGGCCTTATCACTATAGACATGAAATCTTTTGTCGGTTTGCAAGAAAGGGAATCTATTGACATTGCTCAGTGGCTTGATCAAGGTTTGGTTTTAAAAGAAAAACTTTTTAGAGAATTTTTAAATGAAGAAAAATGGGTTAAATATCAAAATAAATATGTTGCTATATATTGCTCTGTTGATACTATTATACCAATTTGGGCATATATGCTTGTTACAAAATGTTTAAATCCTTTTACTAGAGATGTGGTATTTGGAGATAAAAAAGATTTAGAAAAGAAAATCTTTGAAATCAATATCAATCAACTACAATTAAATGAATTCCAAGATAAAAGAGTTCTAGTTAAAGGGTGTGCAAATACTTATATTCCAGAGGAAAGCTATGTTCAAATAAGCAATATATTGATTGGAACTGTTAAGTCTTTAATGTTTGGAGAAGCCTGCTCTAACGTTCCTATATATAAGTCTTATTAAACTAATTCTACTAACTAATTTTCTTTTTTAAGTATTGTAAAATAGAGATGGCTTTATTGTTAATTTCTTCAGATAATTTTAATCTAAAAATAAATGTCCAATACAAAGTTGAAATAAAGATCATCATTAAAATGAAACTTAAAATGGGATTAAATACAAGTAGTTCATTTAAATTATAAGATGTAAAGTAAACTATAAGTAGTAATATAAAAACAGATAAATTTTGTTTTGTAAATGGATGTAGTTTAAATCTAAACCAAATAAAAATAGTTCTAAATATATTTATAAAAGATAGGGAAAGCATAGTTGAAATTGCAGCACCTTCAATACCATAAATAGGTATTAGAAAATAATTTAGCCCTATCACCAAGGCTATCATTAGAAAAATAAAAAATGTCTGAAATCTATATAATATAGATGAGGATAGTATTTCACTATTTACAGATGTAAATGCGTCTAAAAATTGAGCAAATGCGATGTATATAATTATGCCAATTCCAAGAGAATATTCAGGCTTCATAAATGTGTATAAATAAGGAGCACAAATTAATATTGATATAAGTAAAAAGCCAGAAATGATTTGAAGGTTTAAAGTGGCTTTTTTATAAATTGTATTAATGTTGTGAAGGTCATTTTTTTTCCATGATTCAGAAATCACCGCTGATGAAATTCCTCTTAATGATCTTGAAGGAACATTTACAACTACTCCAAATAATGCAGCAGTTGCATAAATCCCTACTTCTTTTGATCCAAGCATATCTAGAAGCATAATTCTATCAATTTCTAAAACCATTACACTTCCAACACTTCCAAAGAAACCAAAGATAGAGGTCTTGAGAATATCAGATTTTAAATTTAGTGACTGTACTCTACTAAAAAACTTTGAAATGTTTAATCCTAAATCCGGAGAAAAAGCAATATAAACAATACTAATAATCCCTGGTGAGCACAAGCCAAATACAAAAACTATAAATAAGGTTTTTAAATTAATAATGGAAAAAGCAAATAATAATATGGATGTTAAATTGATTAATTTTAAAATAAGGTTGGAGCTAAAAATTCCTAAAACTGTATTAAAAGTCATCCTTATAAATGCATCTAAATTTGAAAAAATTAGTCTGAAAAAAAATGCAAAGAATAACAACAAAAAATAAAAAAGATTTTGATATTGCTCTGATACTTTTTCCTGGAAAATATATTTAAGAAAGAAGATCCCTAGTAATGTTCCAAATAGAGTAACTAAAAATGAAAACCCAACAAATCCATAGTTTTTTTCTGATCTATTTCTAAATTTTGGAAAATGTCTAAGGGTTACTAATGGCAGTCCAATAGTAAAGATAGAAGTTAGTAAAAAAGAAGCTGAAGTTATGGCATCTAAAATCCCTTTCTTTTCAGCAGATAAAAAATGAGGAAATAAAATGGTATTTAAAAATCCAATTAGTATTCCAATATATATAAATACTGTTGATTTGGATGCTTGTCTTTCAATAATTCCCATTTACTTGAGACTTTTATTATTTAAATGAAAGTTTGTAAAAATTATTGTTCATATATTTTAATTAATTAAATATTTGAGTAAAAATTCAACAACTCTTTAGCTGTTGTGGCCCAGTTTAAATTCCCTTTGTTACAAGCTTTATATCCATTCATAGCCTTTTTGGTTGCCAGTTCATAATTATTATAAATATGAATTACTTCATTAGCAAATGACTTTGGGTTTGAAGCTTCATGAATAAACCCAGCATCATGTTCGCGAATAATTCTTTTTAATGGAGTAGAATCACTTACCAATATAGGCTTTTTAGAAAGTAAAATTTGAAAAAGCTTGTGAGGAATGGTATGATTAGTATGATTATTTGATAAATGTGGAATAATATTAATATCAGATATTTTCATATATGGAGAAACTAAAGATTTGTCAACTTTTCCAAAAATAATTACATTTTTCTCAAGTTTATTTAATGAAACGATGGAATTTAATTTTGCTAATACTTCCTTACTTCCTCCTCCAATAATAAGTAAAACAGCATTTTTAATATTTGCTGTAATATCAACCATTGCTTCTACTGCTGTATCTATTCCTCTATGTGGTCCAATTCCTCCTATATAAGTAATTAAAAATTTGTCTTTAAGATTGGGAGAAAGCGATATTTTTTTAGAACCTTTATGAAAATCTAAATATTCTGTATTACTAATCACTTTGATTTTATTTTCTCTTAAACCATGGTTTTTAACCAATCTATGTTTCATTTCTTCTACAACAGCAATAATGTACTTAGCCTTACTAGTTTCGGTCCTTTCATATTTATTCCATTTTCTATAATTAAAAAAAATCATATTTTTTAACTTTATAATTTTATTGGTCCTCCATTTAAACCAGATTTTTAAAGCCTCAGCATAATTTTCATGAAGGTCAATTACATAAGGGATATTGATTTTTTTTGCCACTTTTCTTACCGTTTTCGAAAGTGGTAAATCATGAACATGAATAATATCAAAATTTATTTCTTGGTAAAGTTTAAGAAGTTCCCTATAAAATATATAATGAACATTATTAATCGAAAAAAAAGCATCTAAAACACCTTTTTTAACTTTCTGATCCATTGCTGGAGATTTAATTCTAATGACATTGAGTCCTTTGTAATTTGATAAAGCTTTTTCATTCTTTTTTTTCAAACAAATTAGATAAACCTCATATAGATTAGAATTAATTAAAGTCAGTGCTTCTTTTTCTACCCTAATATCAGGGGGGAAAGAAGCATCTAAAACCATTAATATTTTTCTTTTACTATTCAAAAAGTCATTTTTGAGAATTAGATAATATTTAAATCTTTAAGTTTGGATTTACTTCTAAAACATAGTATCTGGGATAAAATTTTCTTAGGATTGGTCTAAATCCAAATTCTTTTGTTGGTGAATTCCACTTTTCACTTCTTTCTATTTCCCACCCGGACTTTTCCAGTAACCAATCAAATTGCCAATCTTCAAATTCATGATAGTGTTGATCCCACTTATCATTTTTATTTCTAAAAGCTGGGCTAAACCATAGGCTTAAAGGAACAGAAATAAACATTTTAACTTTTGGAAGCTTTCTTAAAACGTTATAGGGGGCTACTAAATGTTCAAATATTTCAAATGATGTTATGCAATCAATATCATCAAATTTTTGTACAATTTCAGGTTGGTCATCTAAGTCAACCATTCCCGTATTGACTACTTGATATCCTTTATTCCTAAGAATTTCAGCAAAAGTGTTATCTGGTCCTAAATCTAAAATTTTCTTTGGCTTAAATTCAGATTTATTAATGAACTCTAAAGTTCTATCGAATCTTAGCTTAAGTAAATCACTTATTTGATCTAACGGTACAGTTGCTGAAGACATAATCTATAATTTAATAAGCCCTTTTATTTATTCCTTCTATATAATTTATAAATGATTTATTTACCACTTTATTCCCTCCTGGTGTTGGATAATTCCCAGTAAAATACCAATCTCCTGTATGATTAGGACAAGCAATATGTAAATTTTCAACAGTTTGAAAAATAATCTTCACTTCAGAATTAATGTTTTTATGTTTTAATAAAGAAGAAATTCTATCCGAAATCTCCTGATCATTAAATGAGCTATAAATGAGCTTAACATGGTTCTTATCTTTTAATGTTCCGTCGATTACGGATTTTTTACAATTTTGATATACATTTTCTATGGTGCTCTCCATTCCTCTCTCTTTTAAAAGTGAAATAGCAGCCTGAAATGCTATAAAGTCTCCTAATTTAGCCATATCTATACCATAGCAGTCAGGATATCTTATTTGTGGTGCAGAAGAAACAATGACAATTCTCTTTGGTTCTAGTCGATCTAATATTCTAATTACACTTTGCTTTAAAGTTGTTCCCCTGACGATAGAATCATCAATAATAACTACAGAATCTTCATTTCTTCTCAAGGATCCGTATGTAATATCATAAACATGAGCAACCATTTCATCTCTTGAATCATCCTGAGTTATAAAAGTTCTAAGTTTCGCATCTTTAACCATTATTTTTTCTGCTCTTGTCCTGATAGCTAAAATTTTATCTAGTTTTTCATTGAAATCTTTTGAGGAAGAATCTAACTCTTTAATTTTTTTCTTTTTAACTTCAGATAAATGGTTTTCTATTTCTTTTACCATTCCATAATAAGACATTTCAGCAGTATTAGGAATAAAAGAAAACACCGTGTTTTTTAAGTCATAATCAATAGCATTTAAAACTTGTTTTACGACTAATTCCCCTAGTTTCAGTCTTTCGTTGTAAATATCTTTATCTGTTCCTCTTGAAAAATAAATTCTTTCAAAAGAGCATTTCTTAATCTCTTTAGGAGGATTTATTTCAACTTCTTTAAATGAATTATCTTTTTTAATAATAAGTGCGTTACCAGGATTAAGCTCTTTGATTTCTTCCCACTTAATATTGAATGCTGTTTGTATAACCGGTCTTTCAGAAGTTACTACAAATACTTCATCATCTTCATACCAAAATGCAGGTCTAATGCCGTTAGGATCTCTAATAACAAAAGCATCTCCGTGTCCTAATAATCCTGCCATTGTGTATCCGCCATCCCAATCGCTAGAGGCATTTTTTAAAATGTTTTCAATATTTAAATTTCGAGCAATCAGATTGGAAATTTCTTTATTATCTACACCTTTCTCAATATACTTTTTGAAGATTCTAGTATTTTCTTGATCAAGAAAGTGTCCGATTTTTTCAATAATTGTAACAGTATCAGAAACTTCTTTTGGATGTTGACCAATATTGACCAATATATCAAATAACTCGTCTACATTGGTAAGATTAAAATTACCAGCAACAACTAGGTTTCTTGTCATCCAATTATTTTGTCTTAGGAATGGATGACAATTTTCTTTTTTATTTTTTCCAAATGTTCCGTATCTCAAATGACCAAGAAATAGTTCTCCAGTAAAAGCCTCGTTAGCTTTTAGATAATTTACATCAGTTAATTTTTCTGGTTCATTTTCATGTAATTTTTCAAACCTTTTGTTGATGTAAGAAAAAATATCTTTTATGGGTTGGTTTCTTACACTTCTAAATCTGCTAATAAATCTTGTTCCTGGTTCTACATCAAATTTAATATTAGCCAATCCAGCACCGTCTTGTCCTCTATTGTGCTGTTTTTCCATCAGAAGATACATTTTATTTAGTCCATAAAGTGCAGTGCCATATTTCTTCAAATAAAAGTCCAATGGCTTTTTAAGTCTAAGAAGGGCAATACCGCATTCGTGTTTTATAGCGTCACTCATTAGGAATTTTTAACTTTACAAGAGTACAATGTTTCATTTGATTAAAATCATAATTGGAAAGATAATTATAAACACTTGTTTAAATTGAAAAAAATAATTAAAAATATATTTATCACTAGTTTTTTAGTTGTTTTTTTTATGCCCCATATTTTTGTTGCTCAAAATCAACCAAAATTTATTAAAAACTTAGGTCAATTTCATCAAAATATTCATTTTAAATTGGAGCATAATGCTGGGAATATCTATTTTGAAAAAAGTGGGGTAAGTTTTGATTTATTTCAAAAAGAAAAAATAAATAAGCTAAAACATGGCAACACTAAATTTAAAAATGTTTTTGGTCACCGATATAAAAGTTCATTTATAAATGCTAATAGGGAAGTTAAAATTATTGGCGAAAAAAAGTCGGTTATATATCATAATTATTTTATTGGTAATAACCCAAAAAAATGGAAATCTAATGTTCCCATATTTAGTAGTATTAGATACAATAATTTGTATGATAATATTGATTTAAATTATTATTCATATGGTGGTAAATTAAAATACGATTTCATAGTTCACCCTGAAGCTGACATTAAATCTTTACAAATTCAATACAACGGAATAGATAGTATTTATTTGAAGTCTGGACACCTAATTCTAAAAACGTCATTAGGAAGTGTAATTGAACAAGCTCCAATTGGCTATCAGTTCGTAAATGGCTCCAAAAAGAATATCTCTTGTAAATTCATTTTAAAAGGAGATATATTAAGCTTTAAGATTGATGAAAAATATGATAAAAGCATTGATTTAATTATTGACCCTGTTCTAATATTTTCAACTTTTTCGGGTTCAGGTGCTAATAATTGGGGAGAAACTGCAACCTACGATGACCTTGGTCATCTCTATGCTGGCAGCATTGCTTTTG
>CEQY01201674.1_pt1 | contig 21551 bp, 21 predicted proteins | sample 361391 | NCBI WGS metagenome assembly CEQY01 (sample SAMEA2621075, study PRJEB7988) | marine metagenome | isolation source: saline water (ENVO:00002010), including | reverse complement strand
ATAGAGATCGGGAGCCGCCCTTGTTGATTGATGCTTGGCAAGTTTCTTAGAATCCATATTATTACAGAGAACAAAGATTGGTTTATCTGGAGCAGTTTTTCGGACTTTTTTAGTCAACTTATCTGCAATTTTCATTTGCTGATCTAGATCCAACAGAATCGCATCACAATCAAATACTTTTAGAAATAATGAGTCTGCTGACTCTTCCACCTGTATCTGTGCTAGTTTAGAGAGCTCTTCCATAAGCTCTATAAATGTAGGGTTCTCTGATTTTAATGCAAAAATAATCACAATAATCTCCAAGGTATAATCTCATGATATCAGATTGATATTTCAGATGCTTAGGTAGGTAAAAGATGACGCTTACCACCTCATTTATGTTGAAAAAGAAAACTGCTAGACTTAAAATTAGAAGGTGCAGTTGCATAAAAGGATTAAAATTATGAAAAACTTGACCTTTGCTGTCGCGTTTTTGTTTTCTCAAATCGCTTTGGCAAATGATTTTTTGCCTTCAGTGATTTATAAGCTAGATGCTCGCTTCACTCACCATGTGATTGTTGTTGAAAAGTCCACACACACGCTCTACCTTTATCAATATGATGAACCTCTTCCAAGACTTCTAAAGAAGTACCAAATTGCGACAGGAAAAATTATTGGAAATAAGAAAGTTCAAGGAGACAAAAAAACTCCAGAGGGAGTTTATTTCTTTCAAAATTTTCATTCTGCAGAAGACCTTATAAAAAAATATGGTGAAACGGGTCTTATCTACGGTGCAGGAGCTTTTACCACAAATTATCCAAACATCATTGATCGGATGCAAGGAAAGACAGGTGGAGGGATTTGGCTCCACTCAACTGATGATGATAGTCGTGTCCAAAAAGGATTAGACTCCAGAGGATGCGTTGTCGCTATTGATGAAGATCTTAAAGATATTTCTCAGTATATTGACCTTACCAACACTCCTGTGGTTATTGTTCAAGATCTAGCTTTTTTGTCAGAGGCTACTTGGCAGACCAACAAAGAAGAGCTTCTAGGTGCTGTAGAGAGCTGGTCCAAAGCATGGGTTGAAAAAGATTTTGAAACCTACATCAATTCTTATAGCCCAACGGAATTTACTAGTAGTAAAGGTGGCTACCAGGCTTATAAGAGATATAAGCGAGCTGTCTTTGCCAGAGATGATAAACCCATAATTGATTTTAGAAATATATCTGCACTAACCTACAAAAACTATGCCGTAGTTACCATTGAACAAGATTATAGTTCAGACGTCATTCAAGATATTGGAAAGAAAACTCTCTACCTTAAAAAAGATGAAAACTATCAATGGAAAATTGTTTTTGAAGGATTTCAAAAGATAAAAGAGCAATCTAATATTGCTTTTACTCCCTCAATGAGATTTTTTGAGACTGTGGCCAAAAAAAAAGAAATAGCGAATGATTCAGGATCCATCTAAGGAAGTCACTTTAATTGTCTATAATACCCCGGCTCCGCCTAAGTATATAAAGATAAACAAGCGATTAATTCGTTATATATTAATGGTTGTACCAGCTTTGATTATCATCTTCTTAGCAGGTTCACTTTTCTATTCTATCTACTTAAAAAATAAAGTAAGTGAGCTAAAAGCACTTGAACCTCAAATCAAAAGCCAGTTAGACGATCAGAAAAGCGAATACGAAAAACAAATTTCAGAATTAGAAAAGACAAATAAAGAGCTCACAAATAAAATCTCAAGAGGCTCGACCACCAATCAATCAACCTCTTCACTGATGGGACTTTTTGTGACTCCCATAGGTGCCAAAGATCTACGATCAGAAAATGCTGCCACAATTTCGAATACGAAAGTGGAGGTTTCTGGAAATAAAATCAAATTCATTATCAATTTTTTGAAAAATGAGTCCTACAATCAAAAAGTTTCAGGAAAACTCACAGTTATTCAGTATCAGGGAAATATGATTCAGTACTGGCCTGAGGGAGATCCCAACGAGAAAAACTTGAAATTGGAGTTCTCCTCAGGACAAATATTTGGAATGAATAGAAGCGTCGTCAAAGAAGCAGAATTTAATAAAGTCTCTGATGCCAGTGCAAGATATAAAGTGTATCTTTTTTCGAATACAGGTGATTTAATTTTCTACCAGCAACTAGGACCTTTTAACATAGAATAATTATGGACGATAATAAATTTAGAAATTTAAACTTTTCACTTCTAGGAAAATCTTCAGAGCTGAACGGTGACTTCTCATTTCAAGGTGATACCTACATTAATTGCAGAGTGGAAGGAAAAATAACGATGCAAGATGAAGGTAAAATTACTATTGAAAGAGGAGCATCTGTTAAGGCCGATATTTATTGCCACGATATTGAAGTTTTTGGAGACTTTGAAGGCTCTATCAATGCTTTTGGTACATTAACGGCTCGCTCTTCCGCGTTTATATCCGGCAAAGTAAAGGCCAAAAAGATCAGCATCTTCCCAGGAGCTGAAATCAATATGGAAGGTCATACTGAAGAAACTTAGCCTTAAAGGTATTTCTTGTAATCTAAGACTTCAAGATTTTTGAATCCACTAGCCTTTAAGTCTTTTTCTAAAGATTTATTTCCTACAATCACTATAACCTGCTCCTTTAAATCAAAATTTTCTTTGACGGCTGCTGCAAGTTTCTTAGGAGTGATAGTATCAATTTTATCAGAGTATTCGTATATTTCCTCATGATCTCGTCCGAAATGATCGAACTGAAGAAGATGCATTAAAAATCCCGCACTACTTTCAAGGCTCAATAAAAATGTTCCCTTTGCATTGGCCACAGCAAGTTTAAAGTTTTCATCTTCTGGCTTCTTACTCACCGAAGTAATCACATCATTAATAGCATTAAGCATGGGCACGAGAGTTTCATTTTTAGTAAAGGTTGTAATTCCAATCCTTCCATAGTTTTTTTGTTCGGCAACAAAAGCACCAGCAGAATAAGTAAGAGCTCTTTTCACTCTTAATTCTTGTACTAACCTACCAGCAAATCCTCCTCCCAGATACTTGCCGCTGAACGACTTTAAGACATAATCATCTTCGCCCACTTCTTTGGTAGTCATAATTCTTCCAATTCGAATCTGGGCCTGATTAGCATCAGGCACGGGGACTAAAAATATTTTTTGTCCGGCAGTTTTCTTTACTGATGGAAGTTGAACTTTAATTTTACTTTGCTTCCAACCACAATCATTTCTAACGATATTTTTTAGCTGATTAAGAGTTGAATCCCCTCTCATGTAGATCCGCTTGGGTGCCTGATTAGATAAGTAAGAAAGTCGATTCTTCAGATCGTTTGATTCGATCTTTTTGATGGTGCTCATAAAGCCTGTTGTGGGAAAGTCATACCCCGAACCTTTCATAGACTCAATTCTAAAAATATGATCGGCTAATGCTCCGTGATTTGTCACGATGTCTTTCATTCCCGCAAGAATCCTTGTTTTTGATTTATTTATCTCAGTTTTTGGATAGCTTGCCTCATTAAAAAGATGGCAAATCAACTTGAGAGACGGATTGAAGTTCTTGTTGAGACCACTCACATTAAAAGAAGAGTACTCATGTGTCACTCGACTGCCATAATTTGTTCCAAAGAACTCCAGAGACTCTACGATTTGCTTTTGAGAATATTTTGAACTGCCCGAAGTTAACTCTGAAAAGGTTAATTCCGTTAATCCTATTTTTTCATTTCCGTCATCTAAAGCTCCAGAACCGAAATAAAACAGAACATCAAATGTTGGTAGTGAGTCGTCTTCAATCCAAAAAACTTCTATACCATTCCAATTAAATTTTTTAAGGCTCTCATCGAGATAATTCTTTGCCATGAGATCTAGGGAGTAGAGGCAAAGCATAAGTGTTAATAATTTCATATTTAATCCTTAAAATTTATAATTAATTCTCTTTCCAAATCGAAAGTAATAAAGCGGGCTGATTTTTTATATATTTTTCACAAGTGGCTTTTAATTCATCTAAACCGATTGAATCATAAACCTCCATCTCTTTTTTATAAAAATTATAATCACCATAATAGACTTCTCTATTTCCTAAAAACTCCGCAATTCCTGAGTTAGTATCTAGATTCGCCATCAATGAATATAGGTACTGATTTTTTACTTTCTGAACGGCTCTCTCGCTAAGTGCACTATCGCAAGCTTTGGCCAGAGACTTTTTGAGATCTTTATGGACTTTTTCAAGTTTAACTCCCTCAAGAAGCTTTCCTCCAATAAAGAATACCCCACTCTCCTGAATAGTCATATTGGCAGCATAAATAGAAGATAACTCTGGCTTTTTAGAAATGACAAATTCTCGATTTAAAAAAGAGCTTTCGCCGTCTCCAAGAACAGATGATAAGAGATCAAGGGCAAATCCATCACGCTCACCAATTTTAACTCCTTTAAAAGCCAGAAAGAATGTAGGAGTGGGAGAAGTCCCTTTCAGTTTGACTTCTCTCGGGAGTTTTACTTTCCAATCAAAACCTTTTTTCGCAATAATTTCTCTTTTCTGCTTTTCAAGATCAGGATTCTTTTTTATTTTTCCAAACTTTTTTCTCATAATTCGGAAAACGTCTTCATGTTCTAAATCGCCAACGACGAGGACAACGGCATTATTGGGAGCATAGAATTTTTTAAAATAATCCAAAACCTTCTCTCGACTAATTGTTTTAAGATCTTCTACTTCTCCAATAACGGAGGATCCATAGGGTGTCCCGACAAACATTTCCTTCATCATATTGAGATATAATTTACCTCGATCTGAGTTTTCATAGCGAAGCTTTCTCTCTTCCAAAACCACATAACGTTCTTTTTCAAAGGAAGATGTTTCAAGCAAAAGGTTTTGCATTCTATCAGCCTCAACATCAGCGATTTTTTCAAAATGCTCACTTGGAAGCATCTCATAGTATACCGTTAGATCATTTGTCGTATAAGCATTATTTTGCCCACCATTTCCGGAAACAATTTTATCAAAAACATTTTCCCCATATTTTTTAGCTCCCTTAAACATCATATGTTCAAGTAAATGACTAGATCCAGTTGCTCCAGCCAGTTCAAACTTAGAGCCCACTTGGTAATAGGAATAAAAACTAAAAACAGGAGTTTTTTTATTCTCGACAACTAAGACTTTTAGGCCATTGTCTAAGACTTCTTCATGAACTTCAAATTGTATGCCCAAGGAATTCTTGGTCCTTTCATTTTTTGATTCTTTTTTCGACTTTGATCCAGCTGCGTAAGTATTATTGGCAGACAGGGAAAGAAACAGCATCAATTTAAAGAGCGATTTAAGCTGCAGATTTAACATAGGAACTCCCTTTCCAGTTGAAGCTCAATTATAACCTGCAACCGAGAAATTTCACAAGCGGGTTAGGCCTCAAAATAGTTTATGGTGCTTAGTGTAAAAGTCATTGTAAAAGCCCGCATTTTTTACCACTTGGTCGATTTTAATGTGTTCATAATAAGATTTTTTTGTATAGTGGTGAAAACTTATAAATCTATATGAGGTCACTATGAAAATTGCTGTTCCTAAGGAAATTAAAAACAATGAAAACCGTATTGGACTAGTCCCTTCTGGGGTTCTACAGCTAGTACAAGACGGACACGAAGTCTTCGTTCAAAAGGGAGGAGGACTTGGAATTGGTATCACTGACAAAATGTATACAGATGCGGGAGCTAAAATACTAGACACGCTTGAGGATTGCTTCGAACAAGGTGAAATGATTATCAAAGTAAAGGAGCCTCAACCGGTTGAGATCGCTCTTCTTAGACCTCATCATATTCTCTATACCTACCTTCATTTAGCAGCAGATAAAGAGCTTACTGAAGGACTTATGAAGTCTGGAGCGACTTGCATCGCCTATGAAACTATTCAATACCCAGACAACTCTCTTCCACTTCTCGTCCCAATGTCTGAAGTTGCTGGAAGAATGGCCACACAAGTTGGAGCTATGTGCCTTCAAAAAGATAAAGGTGGAAAAGGTATCCTTCTTGGTGGTGTTCCTGGTGTTCACAGAGCAAAAGTAACAATCATTGGTTGTGGTATCGCAGGAACAAATGCTGCAAAAATGGCAATGGGAATGGGAGCGGATGTGACTTGTATTGATCTCAATACTAAGCGTCTCGCTGAAATGGATGACCTCTTTGAAAACAGAATTACGACTCTATTCTCAAGTCCACTAAATATTGAAAGAGCTGTGATTAACTCTGACCTTGTTATCGGCGCCGTCCTTGTTGCCGGAGCAAAGGCTCCTAAACTTGTCACTAGAGAGATGATTTCTAAGATGGAAGACGGATCAGCAGTGGTTGATATTGCAGTTGATCAAGGTGGATGTATTGAAACATGTAAGCCTACCACGCATGAAAACCCTACTTTTGTGGTTGATGGGGTTGTTCATTACTGCGTAGCTAATATGCCAGGTGCAGTTCCTAGAACTTCAACCTATGCTCTTACAAACGTAACTCTGAAATATGCAAGAATGCTTGCGGCTAACGGAGTAGAAAAGTCAATTATGAGGGATGAATTCCTTCGTAAAGGGGTAAATATCTACAAAGGAAAGCTAGTTTATCAACAAGTTGCTGATGATCTTGAGCTACCTTTCACTGAACTTGACCCGGAAAAATATCTCTAAATACCTAAAAATACCCCGTCATGCTAAACTATTAGTATGACGGGGAACCAAAGTCTCGACAAAATTCTAGCAGCATTAAACGTGGCCATCGTAGGTTTATCGGTGGGCCTAATTTATTACTCCCACAATATTATCTCTCCCCCTCCCACTGATCGAGGCGGAGAACTCGGGTCTATGATTGAAAAAGAAATGGGCGAACTCCAAAAACCACCCGTAGTCTTAGAAGAAATTGTCGTAAATCTTTACTCGAGAGAAGCAAGACTTCGCTTTTTAGATACTCAAATGAATATTGAACTATATGAGGAAAAAGATCGTGAAGCTGTCATGTTACTTAAGCCTCATATATTCGATACTTTGATAGATGTGGCTGGAAATATGAGCCCTAATGAACTTAATTCGGTGACAGGGAAAATACTTTTGGAGACAAGAGTAAAAAACCGGGTCAACGACATGGTCCCCAACCCGGTTATAAGAAAAATTCTATTTTCTAAATTTATTATTCAGTAAGTTTATTCTTCGTCAGAGTCTACATGAGCGCGCTTATCAGAAACCACTTCATACTGGCCTTCGCAATCATCTAGAGAAGAAAGGTATTTATCGTAGTCAGCTTTAGTAAGTTTACCTTCAGCCATAAAACGGTCAACAAGTCTTGTGTCCATTAGTTTATCTTCAAGTGCTAACTTTAATTTCATCTTTTATACCTCAAATAGTTATAGATTTTTGACGACATTATGTATCACGGTCGGCGATTTTTTGTAAAGCTTACTGCCAGTATTTAGGCTCATCCGGATTTGGGCCTTTATTCTGCGAAATCTCCTCTTCATCTTTTACCAAACGAAGCTTAGAGCGCATTTTTTCTTTCTCACGCTTTTGCCGTAACTGCCCAAAACTACCACCTCTAGCGATAAATGATGCATAGCGAAGATAAAAGAAGGCCATTGCCATTGAAAGACAATGAATCAAGGAGCTCATTTTATAACTAAGGGTCATATAAACTTCAATAGCGGCTAAAAGCATGCAGAAATACTTAGCCTTCATAGGAAATATGAACATAAAAACAAGAATTCGCTCACTAAAAACCATAGCATAAGCTACTAATAGTGCTAAGTTGGTTCCCGACATGCCATTAAATACTTGAAAGAGACCTTTGTTATAAAACGAAAGACCAAGATAAACTAAACCTGGAAGGTATGTTGTAAGCGCTAAAAACTTTAGATAAAAGCGAGTGCCCCAGCGACTTTCCAGATCACTTCCAATGAACCAAATCAAAAGAGCGTTAAAAACCACGGAAAGCATTTGAGTTTCTATAAATGGAAAAGTGAGAAGCTGAAAAATAAATCCTTTCTGAATCCCCATTGAGGAAAGCCCTAAAACAGGCAGAAGGTTTATGCCCATTCCTAGCTTAAAGATGGTGGTGACCACAAAACTTCCCACATAGACCATGAGTATTTTTTTATTTATTTGAGAAAGAGGTGGTACGTACATTTGGTTCATAATTTTTGTGAGATCTCGGTTAATACTCCCTTCATTGATTTAGGGTGTATAAAATTAACTAAGCAATTATTCGCGCCTTTCACTGGTTCAGAATAAATAAATCTCATCCCTTGTGCTTCTAATTCTTTTTGTTTCGCCATCACATCTGGAACTCGAAAGCAAAGATGATGAATACCAGGACCTTTTTTCTCAATAAATTTGTGGATCGCACTGTCTGAAGAAGTAGGTTCTAAGAGTTCGACGTGAGCATTTTCATCAATGGCGGCAAAAGCCGTCTTAACTTTCTGATCCTCAACGATTTCTCGTTTAGCCTCAAAGCTTAAACCAAGTTTTGAGTATAAGTCCACGGTGGACTCTAAGTCATCCGTTGCAATGGCAATATGATCTAAATAACAGTCAGGTAACATGGAGAAACTTTAACTAATAGATAGCAAAACATCAACTAATTGACTTGAGGATTACCTTGACTTGGATTATTGGCCAGTTCAATCAATTGTTCTAGTGTAAGAAGTCCACCTTCAGGATTACAACGATTTGGATCGTTTGGATCAAAAGTTGGCGAATCTGGCTGATCCGGAGGCGTACAAATGGCAGCACCAATTCCGTCACTTGCCACACATTCACCAAAGACCTGAGCGGTAATACAACGGAGTGCACAAGTAACATTTCCAAAAGGATCAGTCCCTGTTCTTACAATCCCACAAGTTGTAACGGGATGTTGATCACACCACTCTTTTGCCACACAAGTTTGCCCGGCAGGTTTCGCACAATAGACCGGACTGGTAGCAATGGTATCATGAGGCTGGCATGTGCCACGAATTCGATCACAACAAAGTGATGAACATTCATAATCACTATTACATGTCTCTCCAGTTATTAGATTTCCAAAATTAGGAAGGTCGTCCACACACTGGGTAACCAAAGATTTATCCCAGCAACGACTATTTATACAACAGGAATCTGATCCACATTGATTAGAACTTGAACATTGCTGAAAGCTTGAAAGGAGAACGTTCTCTCCAGAAGAATTAATGTCTTCAGGTTTTACTAATTGAAGCTTCACCTCATCTGTAATATCCACGACCGTCTCATTACCAGAATCATCGGTGGCCACAATTTCAATAGTAGCAGTAACATTACATGAACCGATATGTTCTCCCGTTATATCATCTATTGTTCTCACTCTTTCGTTACAACCATCGAGAAATAATGAGTCGCCATTGGCAGACATAGTCTCAAGGTTCTTATCATCATCGGCGATAGAAGCTCCTAGATACTCTATATCTTTGTTTAAATTATACTGTACATAAAGAGGAAAAAGCTTAGATTGGTATCCTAGTTGAAGGTCATTACTAAATAAGTTTCCAAAAACTCCATAAGCGCTAGTAACGGCGCTAGACTCTATCTCCCAGCTGGTTGTATTTAGTGAACGATAAGGACCTAAATAAAAATACCCAATTCCATCAATTGACGTCGCTGTACTATCATTAAAAGTAAGACTGGTTGAATCGTCATATACATAACTTGCTTTAAGATCATCAGGTAAACATCGGTCTACTTTTATACTGTCTAAGTCATCATAGTATCCGGTATCACCGCTTTGAACATTAATCTCCGAAGGGATATAGGGAATATTAGGAGATCCTGACTCCACTAGACCTTTATCAACAACTTTAGCATAAGCATATTTACAGATATCACCTGAGTCTGAACAGCCATCTGTTATACTGCCTGTAAAAGTAGAGTCGTCTTCGAGTTTTAAACCTCGACAAAACAAATTATCATCTCGATTATTGGCAACAGGAGAGCTTAAAGAAGAATCATCTGCGCCTGTAAAATCATAATCGTTATAGTCGAAAAGATCATAGATAAGCTGAATATCGTCAAAGGGTTTTGACCTCAAATCAAGAACTAAAACTTCTATATCTGTTTGAGGCGTAAGTCCTGGAGCTGTGCTCACGGTTGCAGGGATTTCAATTGAAGACCTGTCGAGCCCAAATTTGAATCTAGCCTTTATACTTTGTGAAGATAAAGTTGAAATATTAATACCTGCTAAGTAAAGATATCCATCATAGTTTTTAGGCAAGGTGAGCTTTCTTTTATATGTTCCAGCTTCACTATCTTCACTGTCGTCAACTTTAGGTTCAATAAGATGTCGCAATTCAACTTTTGCAATGACGATTTCACCGTCCCCATCTAAAGTTCCGTCATCGTTGGTAAGACCATTTCCTCCACCACTTCCACCGGAACCCGAATTTATACTATTCACCTCCGAACCCGGAGCTCGAGTCTGAGGAGCTTCTACACAGGAAGCTAAACATATTAAAAGAATGTAGGCCCAAGATAACTTCATCACTAACTTCTTTATCGGCACGTAATTTCTCTTACTTAACTATTATAGCTCCTTCAAAATACGCTTCGAAAATCTTTGCATAAGACCTTGAATTTATGAATATAGAGTTCCTCTCTTAGGAAAAGGTTGGCATGAAAAAAAGGCAATAGAGGCTCCTACAAGCCTTAATTGACGTTTTTACTCTGAATTAAAGGGAAAGATAGAGTGAGTTTTTACTTATGGGGACTCTGTAACCAAAGCCAAAACTTTTCGATTTAATTTTCAAAATAGGGCAAAACTGAGAGCGCTTAAATTCAGTTTTACGATAGAGGTCTATCACCTTTTTTACATCCTCCTGGGGGAGACCTAATTCCACCAAATCTTTACCCGAAAGCCTATAGCTAAGGATTCCTTCTAATATGGTGTCCATTATTTCATATGGAGGAAGACTATCAGTATCTACCTGCTCTTCTCTAAGTTCTGCCGAAGGGGCCCTCTCAATGATATCTTCAGGAATTAATTTATTGTATTTTAAATTAATATACCGAGCGACTTGATAGGCTTCACTTTTATAAAGATCTCCTAAAAGACTTATCGCTCCGACACTATCTCCGTAAATTGTTGAGTACCCTACTGAAAGTTCGGACTTATTTGAGGTATTAATCACCAGTGCATCTGTTTGATTAGAGCGAGCTAGTAAAAATAAGCCTCTGATACGGCTTTGAATATTTTCATCTGCTAAGTCCTCTAATGGACTACCAAGTTCTTTATCAAAAAGATCACGACAATATTCATGAGTACCTTTTATAGGGAGCACATGAAAGGGAATACCTGCTTTCTCGCACATCTCTAAGCTAGCTTTATAGCTAATTTCTCTAGAAAATTCACTAGGCATATAAATGGCTTCCAAAGACTGGCCTGGTTTTAAAGAAATTTTCAAAAGTGCTAATACAAGTGCGGAGTCTAGTCCTCCCGAAAGGGCCACAACAAATTTTTTAAAATACGATTTTTTTAAATATTCTTGAACACCAAAAGTTAAAGCCTGAATAATTTCTTGACAGTGATCATGATCTAATTCTTTTAAATGAGGCATAGATCCATTGGGGGGAACAATAATACCAGCACTGAATAGACTTTCCCAAGTATTTTCAACTGAGTCTTCTCGGTCAAATATTTCACCACAATATTGGGGTAAGTCTATAGAAAGCTTGTCTTCCTCAAAAGCTTTTGCCTGATTAAGCGAATTAGAACCATTCACCGCAAAACTATTTCCATCAAATATGATTTCATCTTCAGCCCCTACTCTATTGACGTAGAAAAATGGAGACTGCAAAAGCTTTGAAATCTCTTTCGCTCGGGTTTTTCGTTTTTCAGTTTTATAGAGATTGTATGGGCTGGCAGAAAGATTTACGACTAAGTCCAATTCTGTATTCAATTCCTTTAAACTTTGAACTGGGTTAATATCATGTAATGTTGAGTACCACATGTCCTCACAAATTAAGAGCCCAATATTTTTCCCCATCCACTCAATTGTTTTAGACTCTTTTCCTTCAGCATAATATTTTTTTTCATCAAAAATATCATAATTGGGAAGGAGCATTTTAGTGTATACAGGTTGAGGCTTTCTTCCAGGTAAAACTTGATAGACAACATTCTCTATTCGGCTAGGAATAGCATCTTGCTCTTTTTGAAAACTATATTTTAAGCCTCCCATTAACAAACAAATATTTTCATTCGAAAGTCCGCTTGCCCAGTCTTCGATTTCCTTCATCAGAAATTGGTGTCGATCTATAAATGATTTTTGTAAGACTATATCTTGTAACGGATAACCAGTAGTAAACATCTCTGGAAAGATATGCAGTTCAGGAGACTTTGCAGATAAATCTAGCTCCTTAAGTGTTTTAAGTACACCTTCAAAGTCTGCAACATTATGGTGAGTTTGGTGAAGTACAACACGCATCATATATCCTCTGTCCTCATGGCCATAGTAGCTTTATATCAGAGTCAAGAGGAAAAAGCCCATCATTAATTAAAGTCCTATTTAGACTCTTAGCCTCTTAGTGCTTAAAAAAATTGTTGCTGATAGTCCTCCCGCTCCTATAAGCATAGTCATCACTACGATTTGATAGCGAACAGCAATGAGAGGATCCACACCAGACAAAATTTGTCCGGTCATCATTCCTGGAAGTGAAACAAGCCCTACCGCTAAAAAAGAGTTTATCTGAGGGATCAGGCAGGCTTTAAGGGCCGTTTGCTTTGATTTTTCCAAGCTGCTCATTTGAATTTCTTTCTCAAATCTCTCTGCTGCAATTCCAATTGTATTCATGGAAATAGAAAAAATCATGCCTGCAATAGGAATAATAAAACTTGGAGAATACCAAGATTCAGAAGGAATGATGAAGCCTACCACCATGATTAAAACCGGTACCGCCCCCATCAGAATGCTTATTAAAGCATGGAGAATAAATTTTCTTCTTTGATTTTTTATCGAGTGCAGCGAGATCCAACTCGCTACCAACAACATAAAACTCAAAATGCCCAAGGTCCAAGACGCTGAATCACGCTCAAAAATATAAGATAAAAAATACCCAATACAAAAGAGCTGGATCAACATCCTCAAACTAGCGTATAAGAGCTCTTTCCAGTCGAGTTTCCAAGTGACAAAGATGCAGCCAAGTACAATAATCGGCAAAAAACTGAGAAGGACATTAGTGAGAGGAATTATTTTAGTCAATATTCCTCCCTCAATTAAAACTGCTCAAAAGTACCAAATTTTTTATTCTTGCGAACTCCGGGAACCGAATAGATTCGGTTATGAAAACAAATAAAAGTTCCCGGCTCGATAATTTGAGCTGCCATCAAGGCTTCTGTGACGTTCTGAAGTGCATCCGAATCTTCAAATCCTAGGGGTTTCATAGCCCCGGTAAAAATGATTGCGATTTGTGGGTTAAGAATAGTTTTGGCAACAAGCTCAGCAGTTTCCTGCATAGTATCTGTTCCGTGCAACACAACAATGGGATGACCTTCTGGAATTAAGCTTTTGATTTTATCCCGAATAACCTCTCGATCTTCGAGTCCCATATCAAGAGAGTCCTTGGCCATTAACGCATGAATTTTAATCTCAGTGTACGGTAGGCGAATTTTTTCATTAAGCCTCTTATGAATCACAGTTTCCCGGTTAAAAAGTGTTCCGTCCTGCTCATCATAAGTCTTCTCGATAGTGCCCCCCGTCGTGACGATGTGCACCCTACGCCATTGGTTTTTTTGCATTTTTTTCTCTGTCTTCACCTTGACTCTAACAATAGGGCCACCATATTGTTTTTGTCTATTAATTTATAAGAATTTCAAGGAGTTTACATGACTGCGCGTACAGGATCTATCTCAGTTAATACCACAGATATCTTCCCAATCATTAAAAAATGGCTTTACTCAGAGCATGATATTTTTATCCGAGAACTTGTTTCTAACGCTTGTGACGCCATTACTAAGCGCCATACTCTCGCCAGAACCTCGAATCAGGAAACTCCCGAGGGAAAAGTTGAAGTCCTCATCGATAAAGAAGCGAAGACCATAACGTTTAAAGATAATGGTCTAGGTATGAACGAGGAAGAAATTGAAAAATATATCGCGCAACTAGCTTTCTCAGGAGCTGAGGAATTTGTTCAAAAAATGAAAGAATCCGGTGATGAAAAGAATGACATTATTGGAAAGTTCGGACTCGGTTTTTACTCCGCTTTTATGGTGGCTGAAAAAGTTGAAGTTGAGTCGCTCTCTATGAATGAAGGAGCCAAACCTGCAAGATGGATTTGTGAAGGAGATACAGAATATAGCTTTGAAGATTCTGACAAATCTGAAGTGGGAACCGAAATTACTCTCTACATAAATGATGAGAGTGCTGAGTTTTTAGACTCTTGGAAAACAAGAGAAACTTTGGGGCGTTATTGTGATTTTATGCCCTACTCAATTTATCTTAAAGATTTAAACGAGATCGCTAGAGTTACAGCAGAGAATGCTAAAGCAGAAAAAGAAGAGGATAAAAAGCCAATACCTGATAATGATATTATCAATGATAGCGAACCTCTTTGGAAAAAAGATCCTGCAAGTTTAAAAGATGAAGACTATAAAAACTTTTATCGAAAACTCTTCCCAATGGACCCAGAGCCTCTTTTTTGGCTTCACTTAAATGTTGACCATCCATTCACTCTCCAGGGGATTTTATACTTTCCTAAGCTCAACCCTAATAAACCTGTAAATGACGGAAATATTAAACTTTATTCTAAGCAGGTCTTTGTCAGTGATAATGTTAAAGATGTTATTCCCGAGTTCTTAGGACTTTTAAAAGGAGCCATTGATTCAACAGATATCCCCCTTAACGTTTCAAGATCTGCCCTTCAAGGTGACCCAAATATTAAAAAAATATCTAATTATATCGTGAAAAAAGTTTCTGAGTCTTTAAAGAAACTCTATAAAAATGAGCGTGAGCGCTATGAAAATGCTTGGGAAGATATTGGTCTTTTTGTAAAGTATGGAGTTGTTAGTGATCCAAAATTTGATGAACTTATGAGAGATAAAGTTCTCTTTAAGAACTCTGATAAAAAATACGTTACTCTTGGTGAATATTCCGAGCAAGTACCAGAAAAATATACTGAGAAAATGAAAGGCAAAGTCATCTACTTTGAAGAAGGTGTCAGTGACTCTAATCTTCGCACTCAATTACTTGAGGAAGGAATTCACGCCATCTCAACTGATTCTTATATTGACCCGCATTTTATGCAACATACAGAAATGAAAAAGCAAGGTGAAACGGAAACTAAATATCAATTAGTGGATAATGCAATTGAGGAGATTCTCGAGTCAGCAGAGGCTTCAGCAGATGATATGAAAGTCAAAGACCTCTTCACAGGATTTTTAGTGGGAGAAAAAGATGAAAAAAATCCTGCTCAGATGGAAATTGAAGTGAAAAACTTTAAAAACTCTAAAACTGCGGCTTACTTTAAGATTGATGAGCAGATGAAGCGTTTTGCAAATATGACTCGACAGATGGGAAATGCAGGCTTTGATATGCCATCGAAGAAGACACTCGTTGTGAACCCTTCACATATTTTAGTGCAAAATACGATGAAACTCTCAGAAGGAAAGAAGGATCTAGCAGACAAGATGGCACATTATATTCATGACCTTGCTGCGATATCCGGAGAAGGTTTAGATGATCAGCAAAGAAAAGACTTTGTTATCAGATCACAAGATCTTATGAGTGAGCTTTCAAATCTAGCTATATAGATTATTCAAAGTTAATAGTCGGTCGCGCCCTTCTGGCCCTAGGAGGACGCGAACTTCTTTCTCTCTCATAGGGAGGTATATCTGAGCGAAATTTCTTGAATTGTTCTTCTGTAAGCCATGGCATCGAGGCTCGTGCTCTCTCCCATGTATATGTTGCAAGTTTTTTGTACATAATATCTCGAGCGAAAAAATCCATTTCTTGAACTCTTTGTTCGAAGTGTTTTTCTAAATAAAAATTGATAACAGAAGCATGTGGAGAAACAAATTGACTTGGCTCTCTGACTTTAACTCTTGTTCTTAATTTTTCTACCTCTTTCTTTGGGATATCAGTGTCTACAATAATTACTTCAAATCGAGCTAAAGTAGCGGAGGAAGAAATCATTAAAATAAAAAAGAAAGTCATTCTAAAAAGTTTAGAAGTTTCCATAAATTATCTCCGCTAAAACCAAAGGATCATTACTCATTTTATCATTTTCAGAATCATCAGGTTCTTCATTAATACCTGCAAACTCGTGTTCCCAAGTATCATGAGTCCCACCAAAGCCTGGAGCTTCAATCTCATCATGCTCTTCATGCCAGGAGAAAGGTATGTAATCCTTGTTCATTTGAAAACTTACCTCATCAACAAATCTCTTTAATGGATCAATCCCAAGTTCTCTCGCTACCGTAAAGTCATTCAATTGGTTTACAACTTGACTCTGTATTCCTGAGAGCTTGTGACTAAATTCTGAAATTTCTTGCCTACTCATACGTCCATAAGCTTCAGCATCAAAACCTGCAGGTATGACTTCGTTGATACTTTTCTTCAGGGATGCGATTTTTTGAATATCTCCTGCGCTTGTTGATTCCTGAAGCGTTTGATTAAGAGAGTCTATTCGCCAATCAATATTATCTTCTAGCTCTCCTGAGTCGATCACCTCAATAGCCCTTTCATATTTATATTGGTTCTGAAAAAGAGACTCCGCTTCATTTTGAGCAACAGCGACAGAGGCGAACCGGCTCAACTCTCCACTAAAATTATCAAGAGTTGTTGCTATTTGAGAGTCTTCCATACCTGAATCGATTAAAATCGACACAATGACTGACCTAACCTCTTCTTCTGATCTAACACCCCATAGATTATCCGAATTAAGACTCATGGCACTTTGAAGTAATTCTTGGTCTCTCTCTGAGAGCTGAGAGTAAATACCTCTAAATAAAGCTTCATAAGACTGATCGTATTCACCATAGAGAGATTCAAGCCTAATATAGGCGTTGGCTGCTTGATCTCGTAATTCAACCAGACTTGCTCGTGTCTCAGCTAAGTTATTTTTTATATAGGTAAGCCCCTCTAAATCACGTCTTTGTTTGTCTCTCTTTCTCTCAAGAACGTTGTCAAAAAAGTCGGGATTTTCGACAGCTGATCTCAAAGTTGAAAATGTGTGGTTGAGTTCTTCTTCGTAATATTCAGCAATATTACTCTGAGTCTCGTCCCAAAATCTTAGAGAAAGGACTGTCTGCCAACTGGGAAAACCATGATCATCAGAGTAAGTATCTTGATTAATCAGATCAAAACAATGGGCATTTTGATGGAAAGAATTATAGATTCTTCGCATTTCGCTTTTTCCTTCGGGACTCGAAGGATCTTTTTCTCCATTATAATACTCCATATATGTACTGAGCTCTTCTCTTCGAAATCTATCTAGAATAGCAGAGCACTCGCTTATATTTAGTTCAGTGAAGCGATTTTCACCGGTTTGAGTGAGTGGTCTAAAAATAAAGGCATTTTCATCTAATTGCCCATCACGACATTCTCTTTTTCGTACGTAAATACCAGCCTCAAGATTAAAGATATAAGGAATCCCCTTAAGCATATTCTCAAGGTCACGTTCATTGTCAAACTCTAAAAACTCACTTTCTCTTGTTAGCATCTGCTCAATATAAGTCAGACCCGAAAGTGTATTTTGGCTTGGGCCTGTTCCGTCATACCCTGACACAAGATCTAAATTAGGAAAAATAGTCTGCCAGTTAAGCACTTGACCCGGATTTGAAGTATTGCAACCTAAAAGCATTACATGTCTTGTCGCTTCTCTGGCTTGAGGATTGTTCGCCATTGCTCTTCTTATATCACCTGAACCTATCCCACCGTTATCCCCAGAAAAATGTCCACCCCCATCATGCCCAGAAAGGATCAACGTAGAGAATGACATCGTTTCTAGTAACTCCGTTGCTCGTTCACTTGAAAACATTTCTCCTTCATCAGGATAAGATATAAAAGTCTTTCCGGCTGCTCTTGCAGCAGTTCTAGCTTTCTCAATCTCTAATTCGTTTGAATTGGTGTCGATAAATAGAACTGTCTCTCTTGAATAACAAAAATTTGTTAAAGCTAAAAATTGGATAAAAAAATAAAATAGTTTTCTCACAAACTAAATATCGGTCTTTGATAATCAAGCCTTTAGCGATTAAAACTAGAGCTAAATAATCAGAAAAAGGCCCGAACTATTCGGGCCTTCTCAAACAAACAACACAGAGAAAAAAAACTACATATCACCAACTACACTATCAAAACCGATATCTTTAACCTTCGTAAACTTAGGCTCGGCTCGAAGATGTGAATCGGGATCCATTTCTTCAAATTTCTTATCTTTAAGGTCACGTCTTTTTCCAATCAAGGCAGACTCACCCCGCTCTTTTTCTTCTTGGCAATCTATACATAAAGTTGCTGTTGGTCTTGCAAGAAGTCTTTTTTGATTGATATCACATCCACAGTCTTCACATAGGCCATAGGTTCCATCGAGTATTTTTTGCTTGGCCTGAGCCACTTTTCTTAGAAAGAAAACATTCCTTTGATCTAACCTATGGTGTAACACCTGTTCTTTTTGTTGAGTTGCAAAATCGACTTCGTCACCCTTCGTTTCGGTAACAAATTGTCTTTGAGAGTTGTTGTTACCTCGATCATTAAGCATGTCATTGAACATGTTCATGAATTTTTGACGGTTAAGCTGGTTCATCCTAAACTCCTTTGGGGTCTTTAGAGGGTTAATCATCCTGAGGTATTTTTCGTTCAACTTCCTATCGAACTTACAAGATCAAACTTCCTATCCGATCTCGCTTGCCAATACATGTGCAACCGCCGTGCCAAAGATATTTCTTTGAAATTTTAGATACTTAGAACCTTAAGTTGAGCTTTAGACTCGGTGCCATAATGTCAAAAGTGCATCTTGCAACCGCCAACTTGGCCTAATGAATGTGTTAATGAATACTTAAACGAGTTGCTCGTCTTTATCGATAACGATATGGCCTTGATCGACCTTTCTTTTTAATACTTCTAAAACGATATCCTGTGCTTCTTGAACTTTACTTACGGGAACTGGCTTTCCTTTTCTTCCCTCATTTATCTCAAGTCGCATATTAGTTGAAAGTTGATTTAATATTTTATCAACAATATCTTGATCCACAGTTCTTAAAGCCAGGCCAAACTTTTCCATATCCAACTCACGAAGTAGCGCCACTAACATACCAGGAGTTAAAAATTGAATATCCTCAATACTGATGAGATTAGACTGCAATTGTTCAGCCATTTTAGGATCACGTTGTCTTATTTCTTCCAATAATCTTTTACGTGCCTCTCCTTCAAGGGCCATCAGCATTTTTGCAGCTTCTTTCACACCACCTTTGAAGTCAGCCATCAGCGAGTCCTCGCGTAGATATTTGCTTGTTCAAGATAATTTTGAACATAATCTTTTATCCCCTCTTCTAAACTTGAAAATTTAAAATCAGGTAATGCTTCACTTAGTTTATTCATATTAGCCTGAGTGTAGTACTGGTATTGTCCTTTGAGATGATCAGGCATCTCGATATATTCGATATTTTCATTTTTACCTAAAGCTTTAAATGTCGCTTTCGCTAGATCGGCGAAACTTCTCGCTTTTCCCGTTCCCAAGTTATAGATACCATTTGGCCCGTTATGACTTTCAAACATCAGTGCTACCATTGCATTGACTACATCTTTTACATAAACGAAATCTCTTAGTTGTCCTCCGTCCTCATAGTCCGCATGATAAGATTTGAAAAGTTTTACTTTTCCCGTTTCAATAATTTGCTTATGAGCTTGTACCACCACAGATCGCATGGATCCTTTGTGATATTCGTTGGGTCCATAGACATTGAAAAATTTAACCCCATACCATTTACTGGGTTTTTTATCTTCGGCGAGTGCCCACTCATCTACCAGTTGTTTAGACCACCCATAAGGATTAAGTGGTTGGAGTTTTTGAATCTCACCTTCATTGTCATTATAACCAAACTCACCAGCACCATAGGTTGCTGCGGAGGAGGCATAGCAAATAGGCACATCAAAACCTGTACAAAAGCTAAAAAGAATCTTGGAGTACTCGACATTATTTTTCATTAAATAATCAACATCAGTTTCAGTCGTACTTGAGCAAGCCCCCATATGATAAACTTGAGTCACACCTTCATCAAAAATTTGATTGAGCATATCGGGTTGGATGAACTCGTCAGCATGTAGGTACTCATGAAATTTTAGCCCCCTAAGATTTTTCCATTTTTCATCTTTTTCGAGCCTATCAACCACCAAAATATTTTCAATCCCTCTTTCATTGAGAGCTTTAATAACCACAGAACCTATAAACCCAGCACCACCGGTCACGATATACATAGAAACTCCTTATTAATGCATGCGGCAAAAGTCCCTAGATTCTCTCATACACACAGTTTTTTGACTACTTTGAGTTTATAAACTGTGACAAAAAAGGTAGAAATACTCACGAGGTATTCTATGATTAATGATAATTGGTTCGAAGAAAAATCCTATTTTGAGCAGGTTAAAATGGGTTGGAAGATCAAAGAAGTCTTACACACTGAGCAATCAAAGTATCAACGCATTGATGTGGTTAAGACTGAAGCAATCGGTAATTTATTGCTTCTCGATGGAAAAACAATGGTGAGTGAACATGATGAATTTGTTTATCATGAAGTTATGGCACATATACCCTATGCTGTTTCGAGAAATTGTAAAAGAGTGCTAATTATAGGAGGGGGAGACGGCGGAGTTGTTCGCGAATTTACGCGTCATCCAGATATAGAACAAATTGATTTAGTTGAAATTGACCAAAGAGTTATAGAGGTCTCTAAAAAGTATTTTCCTGAATGCACAATTGGCCTGTCAGACAAAAGAGTCAATATTCTTCCTAAGGATGGACTTGCATTTATTAAAGAGAAAAAAGACTTCTACGATATCATCATAATTGATTCAACTGATCCTGAAGATTTTGCTTCAGGTCTCTTTACCCAGGAGTTTTATTCAGATGTCTATCAAGCTCTAACAAGTGAAGGAATAATGATGAATCAAACAGAAAATCCCTTCTACGACCAATATGGCATTAAAAAGATTTATCGCAATATGCAGGATATCTTTCCCATCGTTCAATCCTTTAATGCTCCCATGAGTATTTACCCCGGTGTATTTTGGACTTTTGGCTTTTCGTCTAAGCGATACCGAGCGACCGATATTTTTTCGCAAAAAAGATTACATATGGATGAAATCAGTAGGAACCTTAAATGGTATAATATGGACTGGCACAAAGGTGCATTCCAAATCAGCAATTTTCACAAAAAGATGACGGGATTATGATTAAGAAAATAGATAAACTAGAAGCTTCCAAATCATTTTTAGGGACTAAACTATCTGATGAGATTCATTCGAACGCCACCCATATCATTGGATTTTGTTTTGATGGAACGACATCCTATCGTCCAGGGGCCCGCTTCGGACCTGATGGAACCAGAGATGGTTCCTTTGGAATCGAGAGCTA
>CEQY01201788.1_pt1 | contig 21616 bp, 17 predicted proteins | sample 361391 | NCBI WGS metagenome assembly CEQY01 (sample SAMEA2621075, study PRJEB7988) | marine metagenome | isolation source: saline water (ENVO:00002010), including | reverse complement strand
AATCATCGGTCGATTAAAAGAAGTTATCAATGTCGGAGGAGAAAAGGTTTTACCAGCAGAAGTTGAGTCTATTGTTATGGAGCTCGATTTTGTAGGTGATTGTACAGCCTTTGGTCAGCAAAATGCACTTACAGGACAAATGGTTGCGGTAGATATTTTACTAACTGAGGATATGAGTGAAAAAGACGCAAAAAAGGCGATTCGCTCTCATTGTAAATCTAAACTTGATAATTTTAAAGTGCCTGCTAAATTTCGCTTTGTAGACTCTACTAACGCGAGTGAGAGATTTAAAAAGATCCGATTAAAAAAATAAACAAGTTTTAAGAGGGAGAGCTTGCTTTTTTTTTATTTTAAAGCTCATAGTCAATCCTATTAGTTATTACCAGTAAAAGCTTCCATTGTCGCATTTCCCTCCTGGGATACTCCTTGGCGCTTAAATACTTTTTCTATGGTTAATAACAGTATTTTGAAGTCTAGTAGTAAGCTCCAGTTTTCTACATACCAAACATCATATTCAAATTTTTCCTTCCAGGAAATTGAATTTCTTCCATTTACCTGAGCCCAACCTGTTATCCCTGGTAAAACATCGTGCCTTTTTCGCTGTCGATCACTGTAAAGCGGCATATATTGTTTAAGTAAGGGTCTAGGTCCAACAAAACTCATTTCCCCCTTGAATACATTCAGTAACTGAGGAATTTCATCAAGGCTTAACTTTCTAATAATTCCCCCAACCTTTGTTAAACGTTCACCATCCGGAAGTAGTTCACCATTTTCATCTTTTTTATTATTCATGGTTCTAAACTTTTTTATTTTAAAAATATTACCGTTACGCCCAGGTCTCTCCTGAATAAAAAAGACATTTTGGCCGATGGAAATGCGAAGTAATAGCATTAGAAGTAAAAATAGCGGGGAGAGCATAAGTAACAAAGTGAGTGAGAAAAGATAATCAAAAGATCTTTTAAAAAAGTATTGAATATGTTTCTTAGTACTCATTCAAATTACCTGTTACTATAAACTTTCTAATAAGTTCACAACCTTATCAGATAGTTTGTCCCGATCAAAATCTCTTTGAGCCAAATTTCTAGCATTTTGGCCATACATTTGAACTAACTTACGATCTGAAGAAAGTCTAATAATAGCTTGCGAGAAGCCCTCTAAATCATTTGGCTTCACTGCAATACCACATTCATCTTCACTTATCATATCAGCAATCCATCCGGGGTAGTTATTCAATATTGGTAAACCAGCCGAGATATAATCAAAAAATTTATTTGGAGATGTTCCATAATAAAATGCTGGGATATTATCCAAAACCATCATACCAAGATCGACCTCCTGCATCAATTTTGCTAGCTCTAGCTTTGGCACTGGGTTTAAGAAAATACAATTGGTTAGTTCCTCATTCGAAGCTCTTTCCATAAGTGACTTTTTAAGCTTTCCATCTCCAATAAAAACCAGCTTAATCTTTTCATGCTCCAGTAGTAATTTCGCTGAGTCTAGTACAGCGTCTAATCCGTTGGCCATTCCATGAGCCCCAGTAAACACCGCGACAAAGTCCCCCGCTTTAATTTGCTCCGAGAGTTTAATTAAATTTTCCTTTTTATCTTTTTGCTCTATTGACCCAGGAGTAAAAATATTTAAATCACTTCCATTTGGAACAAGTTCTATTCTTTTATTTTTCGAAAAACTTCCCATCATACCTTTTTTGATCCCTGGAGACAGAGCAACTCCGGCATGCATACTCAGATAAGAGGTTTTTTCTAAGACTGCCATTAAAAATAGAATGACTGGGTTTGTAATAACTCCCATGGCCCTAGGTAATTCTGGCCAAAGATCTCTTACTTCAAAAACAAATTTTTTCCAAGGTTTTAAAACCCTCATGCAGATTCCTGGAATAGAAATGGTTAAAGGGGTTGAGGTTGCAAATAGAATGTCATAATCAGTTTTAAATGCAATAACAATACTTCGAAATGCAAAACGAAGAAAAATAATACTTCTCTTAAATAGACTGAGAGCATTTGAATATTCAAGTTTAATTTCAACCACTTTTATTTCATCAACGATTCCTATTCTGACTCCCTTGTGAAATTCGCCACTAATCCCTCGATTCGCTAAAGCCGTTGAGCCACATACCATGGTGACCTCATGCCCAGCTCTAATAAGCTTTCTTGCAAACTCATAGCTACGAGTTCCAGAAGCTCCAGCAGGTGTTGAGAAATGTTGGTGAAAGTATAATATTCTCATTCATTTTCCTGGAATTTAATGATGGTAATTATCTCCTTACCATCGAGTTCATTCGTCTTAAAACTAATTTTGTTGGCCGACTCTACCGAATTATAAAACAGGGACACCTTTACTTCACCAAGATTACCTGGAAAATTTGAATATAGAGTAGCCTCTCCCACTTCAAAGTTATGAGTATCAACTTCTTTAACCTTTAGAGGAGTTATCCATGAAACATCAACGAGAGCATTCATATATTGCCCTTCGAGGCTATCTTTAATTGTTATCTTATTATCGGATAGCTCTATAGACCTTCTATGCTTAACACCATATCTTTTGAAATAGCCGTAGTGCACTCCTTCAAAATATTTCTCACTACTATTAAGGACTTTTGACTTAGTCCAATCAGACCAACCAAATTGTCCAGCCTGTGTCATCTGATCATCTTTATTTATACTTAAAGTGTTATGCCCATGAACCCCCTTTAAATTTTTCATGATTTTTTTATCACCATTGTACGAATACGTTCCTGAGTCACAGAAAATGTTTTCACCATTTTTCCAAATATCAACGTGTAGCATATCTGAATGACCTGGCCGATCAAGAAACGAATGACACCTGGTAAAAACAAAAAAATTATCATTTCTAAGAATATAATAGCCACCATCATCAAATGAGTTCTTTTTTCCAATTTCTTTCAATGGAAGTTCAGCGTAACCAAAAAGATTTGCCAATATTTGCTGACAAGGGAAAAGAAAAACGTTCATGTTCACAGCACTCGCAAAATTTAAGCTCTCTCTAAAGTCTCTATAGTGAGCAGAGCTACTTATTGGAAATAAATTAGCTCCATCGTTTGCTCCATAATTGGGAAGAAAACCATTTTTTTGAACGAATGAGTTCAAGAAGACAATCATCTTTTTATGGGACTGAATAATCTCACTTGCTAACTCGAATTGGCATACTCGACTTATATGAATGACAAATGAAAGAACATCAAGAGCTAAGCGTTGATAAATAAACGAGTGCTGAATATAAGATCCATCACCATACACTTGATATCCGACCTCTTGTTTTAAATAACGATGGCCTTTACTAATAAAGGACTGAGACTCTGAAAGCTCTGGAAACAATAATCCCCCAACAAACAAACCTGCGGCTTCACTAATAGAATGATTATTCTTAACTGACTTCACAGCAAAATCTATATTCAAATCAATTCGAAGTAGAGATATTTCGATATTATTAAGTATTATTTTTTTTTCTTCATCTCGAATAGAACTCTTAAAGTAATCGAGAGCAATAAACCAGGAAAACAAGCGAAATGATATCTCTTGACCACATTTGTAATTAACTCCATTAGGGTAAACATTATTTTCACACCAATCACAAATCTGCTCAATACATCCTCGAGCATATTTTTCATCTCCAGTTAGAGAGTAGGCATTTATAAAAGCATAAACTTGAGGGAACCGACTCGCCTCCCATATAAGTTTTATATCACCATAGCCCCCAAAGTCGGAAAGGTCATTCCAGGCAATATTGGAAGGAGATTCCTTTTTCTCAATCGGATTATAATGCCAATTAATTCTCCCCATTGATGTGGAGTAATCTAATTGCTCACTAGAAAAAGCTCTAATTTTTCCCTTGAGGGCATCATCGGCTAAATCAACCGAATCATCTTTTGTCTTAAAGTTAGAGTTTAAAATATTTTGTCTGGGCAATGCCAAGGAGTTTAAAGTAGAGCACTTTTTTAATACTGTTTGATTTTTGAAGTCAAAATAAGGAGTCTTTTTCAATAGCTCATACTTGACCCTAAATAAGAACCAGCGGATTCCCATGTAAGAAAAATAATTAAAGAGTCTTAAGTAAGAAGCCATCTACTCTACATTAACCCAGTTGCCATTTTTAAATGACTCAACAGCGGCAAAACTAGCAAGAGTTGTATTTCTGATCGAATCAAATGGAATTAATGCCTGACCGCCTTTAAGCAAAAGTTCAGCCATTAATTGAAATTGTCTACGATGCCCTTTGTCTTGCTTATTGGATAAAGAACTAAAGTTTTTATAACCATAACCTTTCAATGTTCTCCAGTTATCCATTACCAGGGTTTTTCCTAGTGAATAAACTTCAACTCTCTCCTTAGAGTAACTCTTTGAACCATTAGAAAAGTAGTTAATTACAGCGTTAGAACCATTTTCAAACTTAAGCATTATACTTACATTATCGCAATTTTCTTGTGGGTTGAGCCCTAAGGTATTCGCACAAACCGAGATAACTTTGCTATTAGCGAGGTAAGAACACAGATCGATAAAATGACATCCTTCTCCAATAATTCTTCCCCCACCTTCTTCCATACTCTGAACCCAAGAGCTCGTTGGAATTTCTCCTGCATTCATCGTAGCAACAATATTGGCAGGTGCATTCCCTATCAAATCTCTCATTTTCATGGCCATAGGGGCAAAACGACGATTAAATCCCACAACAATATTTTTTTCTGTCTCAAGGTTCAGTCTAGATATCTCATCAAGCTCGTCTTTATTAAGGCATAAAGGTTTTTCAACAAATACCTGCTTATTTGCCTTTATAGAGTCAATCACCATTTTAAAGTGCATATTATGTCTAGTCGTTATAACGACAAGGTCTACGTCAGGATCCTTAAGTATTTCTTGATAGTCAGATGTGGCGTTAACAATATTGGACTTTTTGGCCAACACTTTTGCTGATAGGCCTCCACTACTTGCAATGTATTTAATGTTTAATCCCAAATTTTTTACTATTGGAAGGAATGTTGCATTAGTAAAGTTTCCAGCTCCAATCACACCAATTGTTCCATTAGTTGGCTCTTGCTTATGATCTACAACCTTTACTGTTCTAATTAGAGTCTCATCATTAGAATACTTAAGAATAGAAGCAATTGCTTTACTTTTACCTATATCTCCATAAATCTCATTATAGTTTTCTAAATCTACAATTTGTGTAATAAGTGGTTGAACCTGTAATGACTTGTTTTCAATTGCATTTAAAATTGACTCGAAATTTCTTTTTTGAGTCCAGCGTACAAAGCCAATTGGATAATCATTTCCAAGTTGCTCATAATTCTCATCATACCTACCCGGTCCATAAGAACAGGAAACTTGAAAATTAATTTCTTTCTCATAAAAATCTGCTCTTGAAATATTTAAACCAATAACACCTACTAGAACAACACGACCTCTTTTGCGGCACATTCTAGCTGAATTTGAAATCACTTCATCACTGCTGGTTGAAGCCGTAATGATGACTCCATCCGCTCCAATTCCCCCTGTGAGCTGTTCTACGTACTTAACTTGGTCAACTCCATTGGATGGATTTATCACATCCAATCCAAAAGTCTTCGCTAACTCGAGCTTACTATCATCAAAATCAATTCCAATAACATTACATCCATTGGCCTTAAGTATTTGAGCCGTTAATAAGCCAATTAGACCCAATCCAACAACTACTATTGTCTCACCAAAAGTAGGTGCGATTAGCCTTACTCCTTGTAATCCAATTGAACCGATTACAGTAAAGGCTGCTTCATCGTCACTTACATCATCAGGAATTTTAGCAACTAAATTTTTAGGAATATTAACGTACTCAGCATGAGCACCATTAGAAATAACACGGTCACCAATTTTAAAGCCCTCAACCCCATTACCTATAGCAACAACCTTTCCAACATTACAATACCCCAGGGGAAGCGGTTGATTTAATTTATTAAATACTGCCTCTAAAGTAGGAACGATTCCATCAGATTTAAATTTATCTAAAACCATTTTAACTTTTTCTGGTTGTTGTTTTGCTTTTGCTACTAAGCCGGCTTTACCAAACTCAACAAGACTTCGCTCTGTTCCCAATGATACTAAGGAACGCGTAGTCTTTATCAATACATATCCATCTTTTTCGATTGGAACTGGGATTTCTTCTAAAATGGTCTCCCCAGAATTTAAATCCTGAATAATTTGTTTCACAAAAAGACTCCAATTTGCTATTTCAGAGTGAAGTTATATCAATTGTTTAATAGTATTAGCGTAGCTTTCTATCATATGTAACGGGAATGTTTAATGAAAATATGTTTAATTGTTGGAACTAGGCCTGAAATCATTAAGATTTCGCCCCTAGTCACATTACTTGAAAAGGAATGTATTGATTTTTTTATTATTCACTCTAACCAACACTACTCCCCAGAGATGGATGAAGTATTCTTCAACGAGCTAAATCTCCCAAGACCTAAATACAATCTAAATGTAGGGTCTGGAAAACACTCAAATCAGACAGGAAATATCCTCATTAAAATTGAACCTGTTTTGGAAGAAGAAGCCCCTGATTATGTTCTTGTGCAGGGCGATACAAACACTGTTTTGGCTGGTGCCATGGCCGCTGCTAAGCTTGATATCAAAGTTGGTCATATTGAAGCAGGACTTAGATCTTACGATCGTAAGATGCCAGAAGAAACCAACCGAGTCGTTACTGATCACTTATCTAGCTTTCTTTTTGCAGTAACATCCAAACAACAGGGAATTCTTACCAATGAGTCTATCTCACCAGAGAAAATTCATATTGTCGGTAACACCATTGTAGATGCGGTTTACGCGAACCTTGAAATTGCTAAAGATAAAAGTACGATTCTCAGTGAAAACAATCTCGCTTCTCAAGAATATGTTTTATTTACAGCGCATAGATCCTCCAATGTGGACGACAAAAATGCACTAGTTGAACTCACCGACTGTATCGCTGAAATTGCCAAAGACTACAAGGTCGTTTGGCCGATTCACCCAAGAGCACAAAAACAAGTTGAAAACTTTGAAATTAAACTGCATGAAAACATCACCACAATCCCACCCACGGGCTATCTTGATTTTCTAATGTTACAAAAAAATGCCAAAGTCGTTCTTACTGACTCTGGTGGATTACAAGAGGAATCCTGCATACTGGGCACACCGTGTATCACGCTAAGAGAGAACACTGAGCGTCCTGAAACGATAGATGTTGGCGCGAATGTTTTAGTTGGAAGAAATAAAGCTAAGCTACTTAAATACTTTCAAGAAGCCATCTCCAGAGAAAATAGCTCTTGGGAAAATCCATTTGGCGATGGAACTACTTCAAATAAAATTCTTCAAATCGTAAATGAGGACTTTTACGGTGCAAGAACAAAAAAAATAAATACTTCAAATGTTTGTGTCATAGGATTGGGTTATATGGGGCTTCCCATGGCATGCCTTTTGGCCAACTCGGGTAATAAAGTAACAGGCGTTGATATAAACCCTGAAAAGATCAAGTTAATTCAAGAAAATATATCTCCTTTTGATGAAGATGGGATGCCAGAACTTCTTACCAAAGCTTTAAACACTGAGTTCACAGCACAAACAAGCCCAGTAAAAGCAGACACATTCTTAATTTCAGTCCCCACTCCTCATAAAGATAAAAAATGTGACCTGACTTATGTATATAGTGCAATTGATTCCGTTCTAGATTTCGTAGAAGACGATAACCTCATAATCATTGAATCCACCATCAAACCCAATACTTGTAGAGAGGTCGATCAATATATCAAAAGTAAAACGAAGAAAAATATTCTACTAGCACATTGTCCAGAACGAGCGATTCCAGGCAATACCGTCACTGAACTTATTATTAATGACCGCATCATAGGGGGAGTCACTCCTCAAGCGACAGATAAAGCTTATAAGCTTTATGCTAGTTTCTCTAAAGGAACTTTATTTAAAACAGATGCAACAACAGCGGAGTGTTGTAAGTTAATTGAAAATACTTACCGAGATGTAAATATTGCTCTAGCAAATGAGATTGATATTATTCTAAAAGACTTAGAAGTGAATACTTCAGAAGCAATAGCTCTAGCAAATAAACACCCCAGGGTAAATGTCCTATCTCCTGGTCCAGGAGTCGGAGGTCATTGCATCTCAATTGATCCATGGTTTCTAATTGAAAACACTGATAAAGCAGAACTCATTCCCATTGCAAGAAAAATCAATGATGAAAGACCTCACTATTGGGTTAATCTTATCGATAAATATTGCCGAGCCAATAATATAACAAAAATCGGTCTTCTAGGCCTGGCCTACAAGAAAGATGTGGATGACACCCGAGAAACTCCCTCTAAAGACGTTTACGAAGGGCTAATCAATAATGGGTATGAAGTTAAAGTCAACGATCCCCATGTTCCTCATTGGATAACAGAGTTGGACTCATTAAACGATATTCAAGATTGGGCAGAACTTCTCGTTATTACGACGAACCATAGCCTGTATGAAAAGGCTTTATCTTCGAATAAAACGCGAGTTATAAATACACATGGTTAACACTTATTCCTTGAAACCAATAAAGGATTTAATTGCGAACGACTTATTTTTAATCGACCTACTCGCCATTATTGTCATGTTTTTTTTCATTAGTATGGCGGTTCCTTACGGTTTCCCACTGACTCCAATCTTAATACTTACCTTACTTGGCTTCTTTATTTTCTTTCGACACAAACAACTAAAGAACGTAACAAGAAAACTTGTTCAAGTGCTTTCTTCAAATAAAATATATCTTGGGTCCTACATACTACTACTATTAATATTTCTGGTGCATTCACTTCCTGAATATGGAAGTAATCCTCTTGTGACCAGTACTCTAAGAAGAGCAATTTTCTTTCACGCTTTTGCCCTTATCTTTTTTATTGAAATTAATCGCGAGAACATGTCGATCTTCTTAGATAAATTTACTCGTTATACAGCCATTTCAGTTGCTATGATCTCTATTTTCTCACTTATTCGACTCTTTTTATGTTTTAAAGGGATTGTTATTGAAACTGACAATATGGGCTCTGAATGGATGTACTTTTTATCTTCTCTAACCGTTGAAAATAACTTTTATGCCCTTGGGATAATATCTGGTTTATTTTCTATACTGTATCAGATAAAGCAAGGAAAAGACTTTTCCAAAGTTATGTTTGGAATTATCCTCTTAAATATTTACTTCACTGCATCTCGCAGGGCATTTTTAGTTCTCGCTTTTCTTTTCCTATACTATTTATCGCTACAAATAAAAGTATTGATACAATCAAAAGATCTGAGAATTGCTTTTAAAAATATTCTTCTTCCTATTTTTTTAATCATTGCATGGGTTTATGTTCCAAGTAATGTTCAAAAACTATTTAGTGGAAAAACCAAGGAGTATTTATTTACTCAAGCCGGCTTTGATTTTGTTTACTCTAGAAATTACCTACCCTTAGCCAGACATCGATACTACACCATCTTATTTTCTAATGCTGATATTGAAAAGATGCGTCTCGAATACCTTGAAGGTGATGATTATTTTGAATATTTTAGAAATCTACATTTAAAAGGAATCCCTGAGGGGTTGGGGCCAAAAAGGACAAGAATCAAGCTGGACCTAGACTTTGATCAGGGAGGGTTCTCACCAAGTGATGGTGGCAGGATAGAAAAATTCAAATACACATTTGAACTTTTCTCTTCTCGTAACTTAATAAAGAAATTTCTCGGTGATGGTTTTAACTACCACCGTTTGTTTTATAAGAAATTTGTTAAGGAGAAATTCGAATACTTTGTAGCAGATTATCCTCACCAACCATTCCTGACAATACTTTTGTCAGGAGGGATTATTTCAATCATACTGTTTAGTATTTTTTATTTTCCTACCATTTACTATTCAATCAAGCTAATGCCTAATTTTATAACGATTGGGTTGTTTTTAACCGTTCACTTTTATAACAATATTAGCCTGGATATTATATGGTCCAATTATCACTTTCCATTTGTCATCATATTTGGATTTAAAATCATTGAGATTTACAAGAATCAATCTAGGACAAGTGATTTTTCTTCAAGCGTTGGATAACTAATCAGTACGGCTCGATATTTTCCCTTAAACACAAATAAACTACCTGCAGCCATTCCGATTGGATAAAATTTATGATTAATTTTCTTTAATTCTTCAAAGCTACCTGCACCTCCCATGACAGTTAGAGGAATAGTCAATGAACTCCGCAACTTCCCAATCAGTGCAATATCATAGCCCTGCATCGTACCATCTTGATCAATCGAATTTAATACAATCTCCCCTGCTCCTAGTCTTTGACACTTTAAAGCAAAGTCGACTGGGTCCAGCTTTGAATTTTGAGTAGCATTTTTTATAAAGCAATAATACTTACTACCTAACATTCTTTTTTTGACATCTAATACTACAGAAATAGATTGGGCTCCAAAGTTACGGGACATTTCTTGAATGAGCTCTGGATTTTCAATAGCAGCAGAACCTAAAGATATTTTCTCTACACCTAAACTCAATATTTTTCCTGCCTGCTCAACTGTTGTAATCCCCCCACCATAACATAATGGCATACGGCACTCCGCTGCAAGATGCTCTATCAATTTAAAATCCGGTTCGACTCCATTCGCAGTAGCATCAATAGCTAAAACAATTAGCTCATCAACATTTTTTTCATTAAAGATTCTAACCGCATTAAGGGGATCTCCAACATATTTGAAGTCTTTGAAGTTTGTAGACTTAACGAGTCCTTTATCTTTAATTAGTAAGGTTGGAATAATTCTAGATTTTAACATAGCTACAACATAGCAAAGTTTTTTAAAAATTGAATACCATATTGATGACTTTTCTCTGGATGACACTGCATTCCATACACATTCTCTTTATTAATCACTGAGCAGATGGATTCTCCATAGTTTGATATCGCTAAAACATATTCATCTTCTACTTCTACATGGTAAGAGTGAAGAAAATAAAACTCTGAATTATCGCTTAATGATCTCATTATCTCATGGTTTTTGACTATTTTTAGTTGATTCCATCCCATATGTGGTAATGGATATTTTTTTTCAATATTAATTTTTTTAACAGTTCCTTTTATCCACCCAAGTCCTGACTTGCTTCCCTCTTCACTAGAGTCTGCCATCATTTGCATTCCGACACAAACACCAAGGACGGGAATTTTATCATTGAGTACACATTTATTTAGAGTTTCTAAAAGCCCAGACGCTTCGAGTCTTTCCATTGCATAATCGAACGCTCCGACACCAGGTAGTATAATTTTGCTTACCTTGGAAAAGTCCTCATTTTCATTCACGTACATCGAATCAATATGCTCTTTATCAAAAACATTTTTGAAGGCTTTAATGTTTCCTAAACCGTAATTTAAAATTCCAATCATCTTTTCTTTGCTCTCTCTATTCCAAGATGATGTAATATCGTTGCTCCAAAATCAAAAAGTTTTTCACTATTATTATAATCATCATGAAACTTTAAGGCCATTTCCAAATAAGTTCGAAGTTTCTCTTCACTTATATTCAGTTTCTTGGCAACAAATGTAAACTCCTCTCTGACTTCACCATCCGATAAAGCCGGCTCTTCTAAAGCTCTAAGAGCATCATCTCTTTTCATCTGCTCTGTTAATATTAAGCTTGAATACTGAACCCTCCTTGAATCAAAACCAAACCTCTGAGGAAGCCAATAGCCCTCATAAAAACGAGTAAACCTGGATTCAAAATGCTTTTGTTTGTAAATATGCCACCCATATTCTTTATTTAGCATTTCCATTGCATCTGCTTTGATATACGGAAAATAATTTAACAACTTAACCACTTCGACACCTTTTATGTACCGTAAATAGAACTTGTGTCTTAGTACACTACTAAATGGGTAGGTTCTCAAAGGTCTCGTTCCAAATTTTTTTATCACGTCACCTATTTGTCGCATATCTGTCCCGTAGTAGAAATATCTCTTGGGATTTCTTACACATTCAGTTGAAAAATTTCCACCGTTCAAAATATACTTAATCTTATGTTTTTCAGCAAAATAATACAAAGTTGCGACAAATGCATGATCTTGAGGCACATCAATATTTGGTAACCCCGATTTGAAGTAGGCCAATTGAAAGTCCTTCATTTCTTCCCAGTTAATTACTTCTGTATAGAGATCAAGGCCTAACTTTTCTATCATTACATTGATATTATTAGTTGAGACCTTTGAGTTCCAACCTCCGTCAACATGAAAGACAAGAGGCCTTAACCCTAACTCCTTAACTGCAACATGAAGCATATAAGAACTATCCGCACCACCGCTCATTCCCATGAGGCAGTCAAAATCCTTTCCCTCTCCCTCTTTTTTTATTTTCGCAACAATTCTTTCTAATTCTTTTTCTTTTCCCTTGCCCAATTTCCAAAATGGTAAAATATTTTTATAGTAACCATTGCAATGATCGCATACTCCATTTTGATCAAATATAATCCCAGGATCACTTGAATCCATCACACAATTTTTACAGATTTGATAATCAGACACGATCACCCCTTATTTATAAAATTCTTTCTGCCAATTTAGAATAATCAAGCATATTCATTGCAAGGTTATATGATTTTTTCTTCATCAACTCTAAATTATTATTTTTTATCAATATGTGACGATACATTTCAACTAAGTCATCATCATCACCAACAAGCCAGCCATTACCTTTTATGAAAGGCTCATGACTTGGCATATCTCTAACAAGAACAGCGCAACCACAGCACATTGCTTGCTGCATCGTTGCTGATTGAGTTCCGGGCTGCAGATAAATATCAACAGCACAAAGGATCTCTATTAATTCTTCTCTATTTAACCAACCAAGAAACTTGATTCGTTTATCTTGACTCAAGCAAAGCTTAAACTCATCCTCTACGTCAGGCAATGGCATCCCAGCAATAAGAAGTACTGCATCGTCATCTTTGATCTCTTTAAAGGCTTTAAGGCTTTCAATAATTCTTTTTCGGTGATTAAATTTGCCAGAATGAAGCAACACTAGGTTCTTATCTTTAATTCCAAGTTTATTTCTTACTACAGTGTTATATTTGCCTATCTCTTCTTCATTAAGAATAGCTCCCCCCATTGGAAAAAACTCTAACTTATCTTTTGAAATTCCATACATCTCAGAAACAAAACTCATTGTTTCAATCGAAACACATAGTATCGTCGGTAAGTGTTTTTCAACAATTTTTAGAATTGTCCTATAATATAGTAAGTGAAGTAGGTATTTTGATCCAAAGCTCATAGCGCTATTATTAAAGTCTTCGTGACTATCAATAAAAAATCTCACTTTCTTATTTTTCTTAACATAGGAGACAATGCTTATAAGCTCACCTGCACACAAGCCATGAAATACCAATACGTCTGGTGCCTCATTCTTAAGAACTTTTACTGCTCCTTTATAAAACCTCAGTTTTCTCATTATTTTATGTGGTAAAAATGATCGATAAGGAAGTCTGACAACCTTTGCTCCGTCACTTCCTAGATATGTACCTTCCTTAACATAGCAAAGCTTTCCTTTGTCATCATAAGATTCTGTAGATGCTAATACAACGACATCATGCCCTTTTTCGACATGCCTCTTAACAAGTTCATTTTCTTGATAAGAACTATTATCTATATAAAAACAGGATAAACAAACATGTATAACTTTCATTAACTGCCTATTTTTTCTAAAAATTTTTCAGGATCTGTAAAAAACTGGGCATGCTTTACTAGCTGCTCATCATTGTACTTCCACCACTCAGACTTTAACAATTTCCGGCTAATCTCTTCAGTAAATCGCTTTCTTATCAACCTGGCTGGGTTTCCCGCAAAGATAGTATAAGGAGGAACATCTTTTGTGACAACACTCCCCATCCCAACAACAGCTCCATCTCCAATTGTTACTCCCGACTTAATAAATACTCCTTCCCCTATCCAGACATCATTCCCTATTTTTGTTCGAGCAATATTGAAATAATCATGTCTAGCAAACTTGGTTTTCACACTGTCCTTATGAGAAAGGAAGACGGGGGAAGTCGAAACAAATTCGATTGGATGCATTGAGCCTCCAATCGATACTCGACTTGCAATTGATACAAATGCACCAATATCGCAATAATTTATATTACAATCATAACCACAAAAAGAGTGGCGATCCATTGAAGAGTTTATTATCGTTGTTCCGGATTCAACCTTTGAGGTTTTATGCACAGTAGTCGCCCTAGAGGCAACTCCTCGTGACTTCCGTAAAATCCTGTTAAAAATATATCCTAAGCTTAACAATTATCAACCCCTTATAAGTCAACGAGCTTATCGTTAATACTTGAAACGCCCCCCCAATAACGGGTAAATACCAGTCCATCTTCAACACTAGGAACCTCTAAGACAACTTCTCCCAACAATTCTTTAATTGCAAACCATATTACATTCGCACCAGCCAATATACTCGCAATCATCGTTCCTTGCACTCGAGGATTACACTCTAAAACTTTTGGAGTACCATCCTCAGCAATCTTAAACTGAAAACCAAAAACTCCTTCCAGTCCAATTTCCCTGGCAACACTTAGAGTATGATCAATCATGTCTTTTTGACTCATATCGATAGTAGTCTTAAAACTAATCCCACTTCTTATTTGATCTCTTTTCCGAGGTATTGCAATAGAAACCTCTTTACCTATAAATGCATCAATTGAGTACTCAGACCCTGGAAGATACTCACAGGCCAATAGTTCAACCCAAGAACTATCTTTCCCCATCATTTTCACAAAGTCTTCTTTATCGATTTCAACCCCCGAAGGCTTATCAGATAAAAAGCGATCTTGATTCCAAGGATTATTTCTTATAATTCTAAGGCCACGCATTCCATTAGAAAAAGGAGCTTTAACCACAACTGGCTTTTCATCCTTTCCAGCTAATCTTTCGAAAGCACTCTCAAACGACACAAGATCATTAAAGCTGTAAAACTCAGGACAGGGCAGCTTCAAATCATTAAATGCTTCCATTGTTCTTTTTTTATTATTTGCTAAAGTGATTGCAGCCTGGCTTGCAACTAATACCTTAATTCCTTGTAAGGCAAACCTTTCTTTTGCGTTTGAATAATATTCAATTTCTCTGGTTGTTTGAGGTAGAATTAAATCTACTGACTCTGTTTTGCAAATATTCAATATAGATTCAAAATAATTATCATCTTCTGGAGCTGGAATTTGATAAAATCTATCTACATAATGCTTTCCAACAGCACCTTGATTAAGATCAATGCCGATAATTTTAACTTGCACATTATCAGGGTTATTTTTAAGGGCATAAATAGTTCCCATTACTCCGGGAGCCCCTACTCCAGTTAGCAGTATATTCATTCTTTACCCATTACGAGTCTAATTACTTCAAATGCTTCAGCATACTCAACACCAATCTGAACCCCTCTCGTTCTTGCTAAGGAGTTAATAAATTCAGCACTCATATAGTCGCGATGTTCCTGAGATTTATACTCTCTTAGAGCATTATTTTTCCTATCCAAATGTTCTTTTTTTATTTCGACAAATGAAGTGGTGTTAAAAGATAAGTTGTTCCAAATCAACTCGTATCCCAAAATAGTCGAACGCTTGAATGCTCTTAAGCCTTCCTGAGAAATCGTTTGGTGATCTTGATGAATATCATTTAGACTTGGCATTAATACGAGATCAAAAGTATGATTTTTTCTGACCTCAATTAAATCTTCTAATATGTTTTGCCTTTCATAGTTTAAGTTTCTAACTTTATATCTTTTCACAATTAGGTTTTCAGGCTTAATTCCTAACTGTCCCGTAGCTGTCTTTACCTCTTTAACCAAAATGTCCTTAGGATGACCTTCGGGAACAGATTCTTCAGCTGTACTAAAGGCCATATAAAAAACGTCAGCCCCTGCCTCAACAAGACGCGCAATAGTTCCACCTGCTCCCAGCTCGCCATCATCAGTATGTGGCGATAACACCAAGACTTTTTTAAAACTCTCTATCATATCTAAATACCTATTTTTGTAAGTGGACTATAGAATATCTTGCACAAATATGAAATCTATTCCTGCTCTTTCAGCAAATATTTTGTCCACATCACTGTCTCCAATATACAACACCTTGTCATCCGGCTTTATGCTTAGCCTTTTCTTCATCTCTAGATAAGACCAAGGTGAAGGCTTTTTCTCTCCTTCATTAGCATAAACAATAGTCAAAAAAGGAAATTTTTCAAGAAGTCCTAGCGACTTAATCTTATTTTCCTGCTGAGCAACATTTCCGTTAGTTATAATTCCTTGTCGAATATGGTCCCTACTAAGCTTCCCTAAACATTCTTCTATTTTGGGATTTAATAATAATTGAAAATCACCTTCGCGCATAACCGTAAAAAACGATCCTTTTAAATCCTCCAAACCAGTATCAATATTGAATTTATGAGCAAACTTCTGAACAAGCCCCCCTCTTCCTTCTAATAAAAATGTCGATTTTAAAAATTCAAAAGCTTTAGAATTATGTGCAAAATACTTGGCCGAAAACTCATTATATGCCTGAAAAAGAAAGTCATTCTCAGTATAAAGAGTGTTATCAAGATCCCAAAGCACTACTTGATACTTATCAAGTTCTTTCCTTTTTATTATACTCAAACTTCCAACCTTCAAAACGATTAACCCTACCTACAATCATATCTCTACAGTATAGCTCTTCAGTCAGTAGTTATATGTCACTTAAAATATAAGCTTCATACCCATGTAGTATACATTTTAAACTACATGGTCCCACCAAACAACCTTGTGATTAGATATATCGTCTACATTTTAACATTAAATATTCTTTCCCAAACAGAAATATTAATCAGTTTCCATTTGTACTTGTTTGGGATTGTACTAAGTTTTGTACCAGGCTTTATAATTTCCTTTAATATAGACGAGGATATGACATAGGGCTCAAGTTGAACTTTATCTAGCCAGGTACTCTCAGGAGAAGCAAACCCAATTTTATCTCTCCTCCACCTTACGCTTTGTGGTAAACATCCACCAAGGTCTTTCCTCAAAATATACTTACTCCACCCCTTAAAAATCTTTTTATTCAAAGGAAGCCCCACACCAAACTCAACCAACCTAAAGTCTAAAAAAGGAAGTCTCGTTTCTACAGAGAAATTCATCGAATTTTTATCTTCATACCTTAACAAGTGAGGTAATTGTGGGTGATAAATCTCATTCACTTGCATATTAAATACATCAAAGTAATTTTCGTAAGAATTCCTTTCCTTTATGCTTAAATCCTTTAAGTATTCCTCACTTAAAAAACTTGCTTTCCTCAAAAGTATTATTTTCTTTAGAAATGGAAAACCAAAAAACAATGTGAGTAATACCATATTTTTGAATCTCACATTTTGACACATTAACTCTTTCACTAGAGTGAATAGTTTTAATCGTCTTAGATAATGAAAAATTAAGGCTACATTATATTTATCATAGCCAAGGAAAACTTCATCAGCTCCCTGACCATCTAGTAAAACTTTACACCCCAACTCTTTGGCTTTTTTCATTACAAAGTATTGCATAAAAACAGAAGTTCCGCTGAATGGTTCCTCCTGCACTCTAACGACATCATCCATTGAATCGGTAAAGTCTTCCACCGTTGGCTCTATCACATTCAGGTCAATAAAGTTTTCTTTAGATACCAATTTTGCAAAACTTGATTCATCGCTTTTACTTTCACTTGACTTAGCATGAATAGATAGAAACTTATTCTCCTTAACTTTTAGATATTCTTTAGACGCAACTGCAGATATAATTGAACTGTCCAACCCTCCACTTAAACAACTCCCTACGCTTACATCACTTCTCAGCCTAAGCTTAATGCTATCCTGAAAAAGTTCTTGTAAAGATGCTGTTTTATCTGATACATTTCTTTGAATATTCGATCGTAATTCGTAAAAACTTCTCTTTTCAATAGAATTGTTACTTAAATTAATAAATAAGTTGGTTCCCGGGGTCAGGTTTTTCACATCACGAAAAAAAGTTCGTTCATTATGATTTTCTAGCCCTAAAACCAGATAATCCATCAATATTTTTCGATCAGCTTTAATGGTAGGTAAATAACTAATAACCTGTTTTAACTCAGAAGCAAAAACCATTTTTTTATCGTCTTTATAATAATAAAAAGGTTTAATACCGAAGCGATCTCGACTGCAGAAAACTAACTGCTTCTTTTTGTCATAAATAGCAAGAGACCACATCCCATTGAAGCGCTCCACACATCCCTCTCCCCATTCCATATAACTTTTAAGAACGACTTCACTATCAGATGTGGAAAAGAATTTGTAACCTTTTAATATTAACTCCTCTCTAATTTCTATAAAATTATAAATTTCTCCATTATACACAAGTACATAATCTTCACCACCTATCATTGGTTGATGCCCAGAACTGGACAAGTCTAAAATTGAAAGCCGTGTATGACCCAACCCAACATTTCCATCAGTATACACCCCTGAACCGTCAGGTCCTCGATGCTTTACGAGGTTATTTAGTCCTTCTATTTCTTCTTTTTGTACACTTGTATTATCTAAATAAACTAATCCGCTAATACCACACATTACTATAGTCCTATTTTTCTATATATCTCAATTAATTTCTCTTGTTGCTTGTTCCATGAATAGCTTTCTGCAAGATTTCTAAAATCAACATCATCAACTTTGATTTTTTGTAATTTAAGTAGTGTATCCTTTAAACATTGTTCATTATTTTCATCTAAAACTAAACCTAAGTTATATTCTTGAACGATTTTTTTTTGTTCTACTATATTTGAAACGAGGAGTTTTAATTTTGATACACTATACTCAAAAAGTTTGTTTGGGAGAGCCAAACGATAGCTTTTTGATATTGGCTCGATTAAACTGAACCCAATATCTGCAGAAGATGTATACTCATAGATACTTTCATATGGTACTGCTGGTTGAAAAAATATATTTGCATGCTTCTCAGACTTTTGAGTAATTAACCCTTCTAACTCTCCAAATCCCATAAAAATTAATACGAATCCATTTAATTCATCTTCAAATCTTGCGAACGTATCTAAGGCTAATTCTATCCCCCTGCCCTTAATTAAAGCCCCCTGACAAATACAAATTACTTTATCACTATCAATATTAAACCTTTCTCTCAAAACATTACTTTGCTTGGGCTTTATTTTAAAATTTGGAGTATTCAAGATTATATTTGGCTTACATATTTTATGGATTCTTGAGTACTCATCAGCAATTGATTCTGAAACGACAATTACAGTATCAACACAACGAATAAGAACAGTTTCAATACAATATTTAAAAAAAATCGAAGCCTTTCTCTCATTTGGTTTATCATTTATAGCAAACTCATGACTATCATAAACTAATTTCACCTTATTGAGCGTTATAAACTTTACTAATACCCCAATAGGAAGGCTCGCCAAATCGTTACAATGAATGACGTCAGTTTTTCGAAATCTAATTGCGAATTTAAACATAAACTCAAAGTATTTAATTAGTTGAACAAGCTTAACTTTTGAGAACTTACGTGATCTTAAAAAGATTCTGTAAACATTAACTTGCCCTTCTTTTTCTATTTCCTTTAGTCCATCAGACAGCATTGCAACAATTGAAACACAATAGCCAGACTTAGATAGAGACTGTGATATCTTTTTTACTCTACTATCATTGACATAGTCACTTAAGAGAAGGGAAACTATTTTTTTATTCATTATATCTAACCACTTTATCGAATATTTCTTTTTGAGATTTATTATTAAAAGACGAATTATGCCAAAGCAAGGTATAAGTACCACCGAAATCCATACATTTTTGTTTCATTTCGCACATTTTTCTGAGAGCACTTTCCTTATCAGTTAGCCCCATATAATTAGTATCGAAAACAGAGCATTCCATCACAATTAGCGGTTTTTGCCTTAAAGACAATTTCCTTCTTTCATATAAGTCATACATATAATGTTCATGGCTAGTACCTACCCTAAAACCAACCCTATCTGCAAACCCGAGTGTTGAGTCATATTTCAACCCTATGGATTCAAGAATTTTTTGAGATTTTCCGGGCTCCCATCTTAAATAATGCTGTCTCCCTCCTAAAACTCTTTTTTCGTTTCTATATCCTAGTGCTATGCTCAGCGTGTTTACTTCCTCTTTCAGAAGGATCTCACTATTATAAGAATCATAACTACCGTGTATTCCAATTTCATGCCCCCTATTTTTAATTATAGAAAATAATTTAACTATAATCTCATCTTCAATGGAATATCTTGCATCATACGGGCCAACACCTTTTCGACAGATAAAATAAAATGTTATCTTAAGTCCATGTTTTTCAGCTTGATCCATAAGATAAAATATTCCCTTGTAATATGGATCAAAATATAGAAATCCCAATTTAAAATCTAAGTATCTGAGAGCCGTCAAAACCATTTTTCTGACCGAAGTTCTTTTCACAATATCTCCAACCATCCTTCGAATTGTTTTTGAGATAGTTGTACTTGACTCAAGATAAGGTTGATCAACATCACATGTTATATTCATTTTAAAAACTTTTTCTCTCCTTACAAGATTTGGCCAAGTTTTAGCTATTTTGCACCAAATAAACTCAATGATATGATCGACAATTGGTGTTTCAACTTGTTTAAATTCACAGACTACTCTGTTATGCTTATCTCTTTTAACGTCACCAAATTCTCGGTAACAAGTTAAGAAGTAAAAACATGCTCCAAAAAGATCACTTTGAAGAGTTAATTCCTGAGGCTTGAGCAGTTCAAAAGAATTTATCTCACCTACAAAATTATTAAGGTTGGTATCATCCTCAAGAAACTCACTCGAAAAACTTAACTCTAGACCACAATAGCTTAAAACAAACTCAGGTTTATCGCTAGTTTCAAACTCAAAGGCAATCCCAAATATCTCAGAGAAAACAAAATCGAAGACATACTTCTTCTCTGTCATACATTTATTGGTCGTCTTAACTTTAAGCAATTTTTCTCACTTTTTGTTTAAAAACAGTTTTTCGAATTGTGCAATATTCAGCATTCTTAGTTTCATCACAATTTCTTCTGAGTCCTTAAAACTTCGTATCGCTTCCGGTGTAAGTAACTTTCTTACCAAATCTGACCCATCAACTAATTCCTCTAGCCAAGTTCTTAACCCACCTAATAGCCAAAATTTCTCTGGAACAGGCCAGCCCATTTTGTCTTTTCGCCATGTAATAGAATTGTCAAGTTTTCCATCAAAAGCGAGCCTTGCGATATATTTTGTCCAACCATTATGAATTTTGTAACATGCAGGGACACTAGCTAAAAACTCAACAAGTCTATAATCCATGAAAGGCATTCTGGACTCAATGGAGTTTCCCATTGATGAATGATCAGCATAATGAAGTAAGTTCACCAAAGACTCATTGAAATCCCTTTCCAATCCAGCATTTAGCTTAACCGGAAAAACAAACTTTAAATATTTCTCCACGATATACTTTGCGAGCCTAACGCCCAAGAACTGCCTTAAGAGAGAGCATATAAATCCCTTCACAATATATTTA
>CEQY01066538.1_pt1 | contig 21647 bp, 24 predicted proteins | sample 361391 | NCBI WGS metagenome assembly CEQY01 (sample SAMEA2621075, study PRJEB7988) | marine metagenome | isolation source: saline water (ENVO:00002010), including | reverse complement strand
GTTCTTGAAACTCCAGGCCAATTTTGAATTTCATATAAAAGATCTTCGAGTGACTGTGAATTTTCTACTCTTACCTTAAGTATGTGTGAACCGCCACCAGTAATTGAATGACATTCCAGAACAGCTTTACATTTATTTGCTTTTTCAACAAATTTTGAGTAATGGTCAGAGTGTTCACTAACAATGAAAACATAAGCTGTTAAATCAAGACCCGCTTTTTTATGATCAATTAATGCAACATTACCACTTATAAAACCTTTTTCTGATAGTTTTCTTAATCTCTCAGAGGCTGCAGGAACTGACAGGTTAACTGATTTTGCTAAATCGCTTGCAGAAACTCTACCATCATTCTGTAATATTTCTAATATTTTAATATCTATTTTATCTATCATTGTTAAAAAATTTAGTTTAAAATGTTATTTAATTAATAAATTATTGTAATTAAATATAAAATAACTAATTAATTAATGTTTTAAAATACTAAATGACAAAAAGTATCGACATAGAAAAATTGCTACAGAGAGTAGAATCTTTAGAAAAAAGAGTTGAAAAGCTTGATCCTACTAGTAAAAGACAACTTCCATCTAAAGAAAAGCAAATTAAAAATATTAAAAATGAAATTGAAATATGGTCAAAAAAATTTCCTTCAATTGATGTTGAATTTGAGCTTATAAAAATGCTTGATTGGCTAAAAGCTAATAATAAAAGAAAAAAAGACTATAAAGCTTTTTTTCGAAACTGGCTTAGGAAGTCTTCTAATTCAATAGAGCAAAGCGTTGAAGATGTTTTAAAATATGTATATGGATGTACTAAACCTTCAAAAAATTGCACGAATAATGAGTCAGATTACAAAGATATGTATATTTTCTGTGAAAAATGTAAAGCTCAAAAAACTATTGTAAAAACTATAAAAAACTAGTCTTCTTTTTCAATTAAAATTGAGAAGCTTCCTGATACATCTTTGGTAAATACAACTTCAACTTCATGATTACCCAATGTCTTTATAGGATTATCTAGATTAATAAATTTTTTATCTACTTCTATACCATTCTCATTCAATAAATCAGATAAATCTTGTTTTGTCACGGATCCAAAAAGCTTTTCTCCGTCCTCTGACTTCATTTTCATAGAAAGCTCTAGTGCTTTAATCTGACCAATGACTTCAATTAAATCGTCTTTTTTTCTTTCAAGCTTACGCTCTTCTAACTGACTAGCAACTTTAACTGCATTGTGTTGTTTTTCGGAAAATAATATGGCTAATTTATTTGGAAATAAAAAGTTGCGAGCGTAACCAGATTTTACAGTCACAACATCTCCTACTGCTCCTAAATTATTTACATCTTTTGTAAGTATAATTTTCATATCTAATCCCTATCGACAGCAGCAAACGGTAATAATGCAATATTACGTGCTCTCTTTATGGCTAAAACAAGTTTTCTGTGCATTTTACTACTTGTGCCAGTTACTCTTCTGGGTGTAATCTTACCTTGATCATTAATAAACTTATTTAAAAGCTTTGTGTCTTTATAATCAATTTCATGAATGTTATTTCTCTTGAAATAACATGATTTTTTTCTTCCCGATAACATATTAACCCTCCTCCTCATTTGGAATTTCTGCCGAAGTATCTTCTTTCGAGGTATTTACAGCAGGTTTTTCGTCAAGTTTTATGATCATATATTTCATAACCTCTTTATTTAGATTAAGAAAAACCTTAAAGTCATTCACAAAATTTGTATCACTAAACTCTGCATTTAGTAAAACATAATTACCATACTTATGTTTGTTAACATTATAGGCTAACTGCTTTTTTCCCCAAAAATCGTGATTTACGATACCATGTTTTTTCTTTTCAATAAAACCTGAAATTTCTCCCATAGCTCCTGAAATTTGTTCCTTGCTATAATTGGGATCCAAAATATATAATATTTCGTAATAATTCATATAGTTCTCCAATTAAATAAGTGGCGCTATAACAAGCGATACCACTGATATTAGTTTAATTAATATATTTAATGATGGACCAGCAGTGTCTTTGAAAGGATCACCAACAGTATCTCCAACCACAGCTGCCTTATGAGCTTTACTTCCCTTTCCACCGTGGTTACCAGACTCAATATACTTTTTAGCATTATCCCATGATCCACCCGCATTTGACATAAAAATAGCTAAAAGTACTCCTGTAACAGTCACACCTGCCAATATTCCGCCTAGCATTTCTTTTTGACCAAGGACCAATCCGAAAAGGATTGGTGTAAATACGGCTAAAGCTCCAGGCAATACCATTTTATTAATGGCAGCAGTTGTAGCTATATCAACACACTTTGCATAGTCAGCTTTTGCTTTTCCATCTAGCAGCCCCTTGATTTCTCTGAACTGTCTTCTTACTTCCTCAATCATTTCAAAAGCAGCATCTCCAACAGCTTGCATAGCTAACGCTGAAAAAACAAATGGTAGTGAAGATCCTATTAATAATCCGGCCATGACAGTTGGATTACTAATATCTAGTGTCAGACCTCCCACAGTTTCTCTAAAAGCAGCAAATAAAGCTAGTGAAGTTAGAGCAGCTGAGCCAATTGCAAAGCCTTTACCAATTGCTGCAGTAGTATTCCCAACTGCATCAAGTTTATCAGTTCTTTCTCGAACTTCTTTAGGAAGTTCGGCCATCTCTGCTATACCGCCAGCATTATCAGCAATTGGACCATATGCATCAACAGCTAATTGTATTCCAATAGTTGATAGCATGCCCAGCGCTGCAAGAGCTATACCATACAAGTGTGCGAAATGATATGAACCTAAAATTGATAAAGCAATAACCAAAACAGGTAAAGCCGTAGAAAACATACCATTTGCTAATCCAGAAATAATATTTGTTGCTGAACCTGTCTCACTTGAAGCGGCTACATCTTGTGAAGGTTTTTGGTGGTCAGAAGTGTAATACTCTGTTAACACTCCAATAAGAATACCAGAAACCAATCCAACAACAGTAGCTAAAAATAAATCAAAAGATAATACGTTTTCATAACCCTGTGCTAGATTTACAGATTCAGGAATAACTTCTTGAATCAAAAAATAACTAACGACAGTCATGACAGCACCCGAACCAAAAACACCTATATTCAATGCTGTTTGAGGATTTCCCCCTTCTTTTGTTTTAACAAAAAATGTACCAAAAATCGAAACAACAATTCCTGCTGCCGCTAAAAATAGAGGAAGAAATACTAATGTTTTCTCTCCAGCAGAAGCAGCTAGAACCATTGCTCCAATCATAGAACCAACATAAGATTCAAAAAGATCGGCGCCCATTCCTGCAACGTCTCCAACGTTATCCCCTACATTATCAGCAATTGTTGCGGGGTTTCTTGGATCGTCTTCTGGAATTCCAGCTTCTACTTTACCAACTAAATCAGCTCCTACATCGGCTGCTTTTGTGTAAATCCCACCACCTACTCTTGCAAAAAGAGCAATGGACGAAGCACCCATAGCAAAACCTGATACTTTGGTCATTACGAGTGAGAAATTTGATCCATCATTTAATCCACCATAAAGATAGAACAATAATGAAAGTCCTAAAATACCAAGCCCAACAACATTCATTCCCATTACAGCTCCACCACTAAATGCAACATTTAGTGCATTGCTTAAGCTACTTCTTGCAGCTTCAGTGGTTCGATGGTTTGCTAGAGTTGCTACTCTCATTCCTAAAGCTCCTGCAAGACCGCTGCAAATAGCGCCAACAACGAATGATAATGCTACTTCCGTAGTGTTGGCTTCCATATTTACGAAATACAATAAGGCTGCAACTGTTAATACAAATAAAGTTAGAATCTTATATTCTCGAACAAGAAAGGCTGTAGCACCTTCTCTGATTGCTAAACCAATTTCTTGCATTTTTTCGTTTCCAGGATTTTGATTGCCAATCCACTGACTTCTCATAAATCCAAAAATAACTGCCAAAACTCCTGACAAGGGTATTAAATAAAATAGACTTTCCACTACGCTACTCCTATACTTTGATTATTAAAATTATTCATTGTGAATTCTTCGCCATTTTTCAATAATGATTTCATAGCATCAGTTGCAAAAACAACTACATCATTTGCCAACATCTGGTACTTCTTTTGAAATGGCTTTAAAACATAATGCTCTGAAGGTCTTTTATAGTCAGGCGCTGCTATTCCTACCTTCAACCTCTTCACCGAATCAGATTTTAGGTATTGTATAATTGACTTCATTCCATTATGACACCCATCACCGCCGTCGGCTCTGAGCCTTATTTCGCCAAGAGGTAAATCTACATCATCAAAAACTATGACTAGATCCTCTTTACTTGCTTTATAAAAACTAAGTACTTCATTAATAATGGCACCACTATTATTCATTCCTGTTGTTGGCTTAATTAACATAAAGCTTGATTCTTTTTTAGCTACGAAAAAATTCCCTTTTCCTGGCTTAAATTCAAGATTATGTTTTTCTGCAAAATGATCCATAATCCAAAAACCTATGTTATGTTTTGTATTATGATATTTTGCATCATTATTACCTAGCCCAACAAAGATGGTCATTATGCATTTTCTCCTTCATTATCATCACCGGAATCAGATTCTTTCTGGTTGTCATCTGAATCCTGTGCTTTTTCTTCTGTATCTTCAGAAGAGGATGTGGTATCCTCAGTTGTTTCCTCTGCATCGTCAGCAACAGCAATGTCTTCAACTTCTTCTTTTTCTTCCTTTGGCTCTTGAATAGATACAACTGCAATATCATCAGCTGTAATCATTTCAACATCTTGGGGTAATGAAATATCTTTAACGAAGAGGTTGGTGTTTACTTCCATATCTGTTACATCAATTTCAACAAACTCAGGTATTTCTGTTGGTTTACATTTTATTGTAACATTATTCAACATTTGTACTAAAATACCACCAAGCTTTACTCCTTGAGCTTCTCCAGCACTTCGTACTGCTACTTCCAATGAAATCTTTTCATCTTCTTTTACTTTCTGGAAATCAATATGTATGATTTCATCAGTAACTGGGTGATACTGAATTTCTTTTACTAGTACGAATTGATCTTTTTTGTCTACGTTAATTTCAAAAATCATTTGCCCAGTTTTTAAAGCTTTATTCAAACTAATTTTATCAACAGATAATGGTGTTGCTTCAAGGCCAGAATGGTAGACAACTGCAGGTACTTTACTTTCTAGCCTTGTTCTTCGGGCTGCTGAAGTACCTTGTTCTTTTCTAACGTTCACTTCTAATTTTTCAAATTTACTCATGTTACCTTCCTAAATAGTTTGCTTACAGATTCACCTTTATGAATCCTATTAATAGTTTCTGCAAAGATTTTTGCAGATGAAATAATTCTAAGTTTATCAAAATGACTTTCTTCTGGTATCTCAATTGTATCAGAAATAAAAACTTGATCAATAACGTCATTAGATAATTTCTCAATTGAATCACCAGAAAAAATTCCGTGTGTAGCAGCAACAACAACAGATAAAGCACCTTTTTCTTTTGCAACACATGCTGCATTAAAAATTGTTCCAGCAGTGTCAATCATGTCATCAACAATTAAAACATGCTTGTCTTTTAATTCCCCAACTACGGTAACGACTTCAGACTGATTATGTGCACTTCTTCTTTTATCAATTAAAGCAAAACTCATGCCTAATCTTTTTGCATAGGATTGACTAAGCTTGCTTGAACCCATGTCAGGGGAAAGTAGTGTACAGTTACCAGATTTCATCTTTTCTTTAAAATGAGACTCAAGCTCAGGCATCATAACTAAACTTCCATAGATATTATCAACTGGTATTTTTGGGAATCCTTGAATTTGTGTAGAATGTAAATCCATTGTGACAATTCTGTCAGCTCCTGCCTTTGTAAAAATATCCATCATTACCTTTGCAGATATTGGAACTCTAGGAATAACTTTTCTATCCTGTCTTGAATAACCAAAATATGGAATTAAAACGTTAATTCTCTCAGCACTTGCTCTTTTTGCAGCATCAATCATTAGGGCTAGCTCAACTATATTTTCTGCTGGGGGATTAGTACTTTGTATAATGTAAATATCATTCCCTCTTAAGTTTTCCTCGTACTTAACCATAATTTCTCCGTCACTAAAACGACTGAGAATTATATTACCTAGGGGCGCACCCATTTCATTAGCAATTGAAGCTGCTAAAGACGGATTAGATGTACCGCTAAATATTTTTTTTACATATTTACCCATATTTTGTTGGGGAGCAGGGACTCGAACCCCGACTGCCTGGACCAAAACCAGGTGTCCTGCCAATTAGACGACTCCCCAAATTAATTTTATGGATTTATTATTGTCGATTGATAGGGGGCAATATTAGACTGTGCGTGTTGTGCTTCTTCAAATGAAAAAATATTCCAAACACAGTCGAACCCGTACCCGACAAACTGGCATATATTGCACCTAAATCCATCAAATTATATTTGATTTTGCCAATTTCTGGATGTGTTTTAAAAACATACATCTCAAAATCATTTTTAAATAACTTGGAGCTAAAATTCTTATTTGTTAGCTCACTCAATAATTTCGAAAAGTTAATGTCCATATTTTCATTTAACAAATGGTTTTTTATTCGATTAAAAGCTTTCTTTGTTTGAATCTTTTGATGAGGAAATACTAATAAAATATAGTCTTCACTTTCAAAATTTTTAATTTTTGTTAATACCTCCCCTCTTTTTTCTCCAATTTGAATTCCACCCTCAACAAAGAAAGGTGAGTCAGAACTAATTTTCATAGCAAGATCTATCATTTCATCATTTTTAATGGGTAGTTCAAAGATATTACTTAAGCCTTTTAAAACTGCCGTACCATTGCTGGATCCGCCTCCTAATCCTGATTTTACTGGTATCCTTTTTTCTATTTTTATTGACACATTTGGAATGGATGGGAATCTTTGCTTAACTAGTTCAAATGCTTTGGTGCAGAAATTATTTTTTTGATTGATTTCTGAAATATTTATATCACATGTAAACTTTTGCGATTCTTTTATCTCAATTAAATCGAAAAAATTGATTTCTTTAAAAATAGTTTTAATATTGTGATAACCATCCTGCCTTTTGTTTAAAACATGCAGCCCTATATTTATTTTTGCTTTTGATTTTATTATCATACTTCAACTGTAACTATTACCTCTGCACCCCATCCATTTTTCATATCTAAAAACTTTAGGCCATTTGTTGTTGTTGCTTTAATAGAAATTAAACTTTCAGATATGTTTAGAGCATTTGCAACAGATTCAGCTATTTTCTTTTTATGTTTTGTTATCTTTGGATTATTCAAAACAATAGAAGCGTCAATATTAACGAATGTTAAATTTTTAGGGGCTATTTCAAGCACTTTTTTTAGGAGCTCAATACTTGAAATGTTTAAAAATTCGTTGGTGTTAGGAAAATGTTCACCTATATCTCCAAGATTCAATGCTCCACATAAAGCATCTATTATAGAATGAGTCAAAACATCACCATCGGAATGAGCTTTTGATTTATAATTACATGGAATTTTATATCCTCCCAAAACAAGACCATTACCTTCAATTAAAGTGTGAAAGTCAATCCCTATTCCAACTTTTTGTGTTCTTTTAATTTTTGATATTAATCTAAAATCTTTTTTATCAGTTACTTTTATATTGAGATTCCTGTTTTCAAAAATATCTACTTTTTCAAATGTCTCTGCCATCGCTGCTTCATCAGTGTATTCCGTAAAATTATCACCAAGTTTATTGTAGATGCCTTCTAGCTTTTTATAATCAAAAATTTGTGGAGTTTCAGCTGTCCAAAGATTCAAACGATCTACAGTACGTTTTACTACATTACTTTCAACATTTTTTACGGTGTCATTAATTTTTTTTGCCACAATTAATATACTTTTATTCTTTGAAGTAGTTATAAGCTCATCAACCAGCTCATTGTTAATAAGTGGCCTTGCTGCATCGTGGATAAAAATCTTAGATTTTTTATTTTTGATCTTATTAAATGCCAATCTTACTGAAATTGCTCTTGTTTTTCCTCCTACAACAATAAATACATTTTTATATTTTTTTGATGAAACATACCTTTCTATTTCGTTTGATATCTTCTTATGTACAACAAGAAATATTGATTCAAATTTTTTTGAATCGTGGAATACATCAAGTGAATGACTAAAAAGTGGTTTGCCGTTTAACATTTTATTTTGTTTAAACGAGCCAAATCGTTTCCCCTCGCCAGCCGCTACAATAATTGCTATTTTTTTCATGATTTTATACAATCAGCATTGAGTCGCCATAGCTCAAGAATCTATATTTCTTATTTTTGGCTACTTTGTAAGCATCTTTGATAAACTTATAGCCTCCGAAAGCTGATGTGAGCATCAAAAGAGTGCTCTCTGGTTGGTGAAAATTAGTAATCAATCCATCTACTATTTTAAATTCTTGAGGCGGGTGTATAAACTTATTTGTCCAACCTTTTTTTGGTGAAATTTGAAAACCTGATACATTTACGGTTTCCAAAGCTCTTACAGTTGAGGTTCCTACGGCAAAAATTCTTCTTCTTTTTCTTTTAGCTTCATTTATAGCAACAGCTGTTGCAGGAGAAACTTCAAAGTACTCAGAATCCATATGATGTCTATTTAAGTCTTCAACTTGTACCGGCTTAAATGTTCCTAAGCCGATATGTAAGGTTATATAATATATATTGACACCTTTTCTTTTAAGTTTTGCCAATATTTCCTTTGTAAAATGCAGTCCAGCTATGGGTGCTGCTACAGCTCCTCTTTTTTCTGCATACACAGTTTGATATCTTTCTTTGTCTTTATCGGTAGTTGGTCTTTCAATGTATGGCGGAAGTGGGGGATGACCAAGTTTATCTAAAATATTATCAAAGTTTCCTTTCTCAAACTCAAATCTTACAACTCTTCCACCAGAAACAGTATTGTCAATTACATCGCAAAATAGTCCGTCTGATAAAATTAATTTGTTCCCAATTCTCACTTTCCTTGCTGGTTTAACCAAAACCTCCCATAGTCGATCACCCAACTCTCTTAAAAGAAATATTTCAACTTTTGCATCTGTTCTGTCTTTTGTTGCAAATAACTTCGCAGGGAATACTTTTGTGTCATTTAATATTAATAAATCATTTTTTTGAAAATAATCTGTTATATCAGAAAATTTTTTATGTTTAATTGATTTTTCTTCTCTGTTTAGAACCATCATTTTTGATCCATCTCTTTTTTGCTTTGGTTTTTGTGCTATAAATTTTTTAGGGAGCTGATATCTAAAATCGCTCAATTTATACTTCTTCTTTTTTTCAATCATGATTTCTCCTAATTATTTTTTTTCATTTCAAAGAGTTGGTAAGCTTTATCTGTTGCAATTCTACCTCTGGATGTTCTTTCAATAAACCCTTCTTTAATGAGGTAAGGCTCGTAAACATCTTCAATTGTTTGGATATCTTCATTAATAGAAATTGCTAGTGATTTACCCCCTGTAGGACCCCCATTAAAATTAACAATCAAGTTTTTGAGAATTTTTCTATCCATAATCTCTAAACCATTTTTATCAATACCAATACTATCAAGCGATGTTCTTGCATCTCCAACTTTTATATTTTCTAATTTTTTAACTTGCGCATAATCTCTTACCCTTTTAAGAACTCTATTGGCTATTCTTGGGGTGCCTCTTGATCTGCCAGCTATTTCCATCAATGCTTCATTGTCAATCTTTACTTCTAAAATATTTGCAGTTCTTTTGAGAATTTCGAAAAGGTCGTCAACATTATAAAAATCAAGCCTAAAGATTGCTCCAAATCTATCTCTCATAGGTGTTGATAAGTTTCCCAACCTTGTGGTTGCTCCAACTAGCGTGAATGGCTCAAGATCTATTCTTACGGTTCTTGCATTTGGTCCTGAGTCAATCATTATATCAATTTTATAGTCTTCCATTGCTGAGTATAAATATTCTTCAACGGTGGTGTTTATTCTATGGATCTCATCAATAAAAAAAACATCTTTACTTTGAAGATTTGTCAACATTCCTGATAAATCACCAGGAATCGATATTACAGGACCCGATGTTGATAGAAACCCTTTTTCAAGCTCTGATGAAATAATATTAGATAATGTGGTTTTGCCAAGACCTGGTGGACCATACAATAAAATATGATCTAAAGCTTCTTCTCTTTGTTTTGCAGCAGTAATATAAGTTTTAAGGGACTCAACAATTTCTTTTTGGCCAACAAACTCTTCAAAATACTTTGGTCTTATTTGCTTATCAAAATTTCTTTCTTCTGTAGAAGAAATTACAATTTTCTGTTCATCGCTCACAACATACTAAGATAAAGACGGAAAGCCCGTTATCCAAAAAATTATTTAATAACTTTTCTTAAAAATTTTCCTGTTAACGATTTTTTTTGGTTTACAATCTCGTGAACAGTACCCTGAAAAACTATAGATCCTCCACCCTCACCTCCTTCAGGGCCTAAATCTATTATCCAATCTGCGCACTTAACAACATCGAGGTTATGCTCAATTACAATAATTGTATTACCTTGATCGACTAACTTTTGAAGTACTGACAATAGCATTTGGATATCGTCAACATGTAGTCCTGTTGTAGGCTCATCTAGAAAGTAAACAGTGTTTTTAGTGCTAGTTTTTGAAAGCTCTGTAGATAGTTTTATTCGTTGAGCTTCACCCCCCGAAAGTGTTGTAGCTTGTTGACCAAGCTTAATGTATCCTAGTCCGACATCGTGGAGTGTATTTAGTCTTTTTCTAATTGGGGGTATATGTTTAAAAAATTCTCTTGCTTCGTCAACAGAAAGAGATAAAACATCATCAATATTTTTACCTTTATATTCAATTTGTAATGTTTCTTTATTGTATCTTTTTCCTGAACAATCTTCACAATTAACATAAACATCTGGTAAAAAGTTCATCTCAATTTTTATTATTCCAGCGCCTTGACAAGCCTCACATCTTCCACCCTTAACATTGAAAGAAAATCTTCCAATCTTATATCCTCTAAGTTTTGCCTCTCTTGTTTGTGCAAATAAATCTCTTACGTGTGTAAAAATTCCAGTATAAGTAGCGGGGTTTGACCTTGGTGTTTTCCCTATTGGTTTTTGATCTACATTAATAACCCTTTCAATCCTATCTATCCTTACAAGGTTTTTAAAAGGCAACATATCTTTAACGCTAAAGTTTATCATATTAGATAGAGCTGGATATAGTGTTTGGTTAATTAATGAACTTTTTCCGCTTCCTGAAACACCCGTAACAGCGATTAGTCTTTCAAAGGGGAAATTAACGTCAATGTTTTTAAGATTATTTCCCGATGCCCCTAACAATGAGAAGTGATCGAAAGTAGTTGTTCTGTAATTAGGAAGTGGGACAAATTTTTCACCTGAAAGGTACTTACCTGTAAGGCTTTTTTTGTTTTTTAAGATTTCTGGCAAAGATCCCGAAAAAACAACTTCTCCTCCCAAGGCTCCTGCCTTAGGTCCCATATCAATAATTTGATCTGCTGATTCAATGGTCTCAAGATCATGCTCAACTACAATCACTGTATTCCCTATTTCTTTAAGGGATTTTAAAGTTTCTAATAAACGATCGTTGTCTCTTGGGTGTAAACCAATGGATGGTTCATCTAAAACATAAAGAACACCTGTTAATTGAGAACCAACTTGCGAAGCAAGCCTAATTCTTTGTGCTTCTCCACCAGACAAAGTTCTTGAAGCTCTTTCAAGTGTTAAGTAATTCAATCCAACATTTACTAAAAAGCTCAATCTTTTTTGAATTTCTTTTAATATTCCTCCCGCTATTTCTATTTGGCTTTTTGATAATGTTAAGTTTTCAAAAAAATTAAGAGTTTCAGCAATATTTTTTGAGCATAATTCTCCAATGTTTATAGAGTTTACTTTCACATTCAATGATGAATCTTTTAATCTTTTACCTTTGCAAGCGTCACAAGTTCTAGTGCTCATAAAACTCTCTATCCACCTTCTTATGCCATAAGACTGTGTCTGCTTATATCTCCTTTGGAGTTCTGGTATAACTCCTTCCCACTTTCCAGAGTACGTTCCCGACCATTTTTTATTTTTAATATTGATATCTAGCTTCTTACCGCTTAAACCATACAATAATATCGTTCTAATATCTTTTGAAAGCTTGTTCCATGGCTTTGAAAAAGAAAGATCAAACTCTCTAGCTAGTGCTCTCAACTTACTACCATGAAAACCTTTTGGCTGACTCCCTAACGGCTTTATTGCTTCTTGAATCAGAGATTTTTTAATATTGGGAACTACAAGGTTTGGGTCAATCTCTGTAATAAAACCTAAACCATCACACTGTTGACATGCACCATATGGGGAATTAAAAGAAAACATTCTTGGTGTTAAATCTGTCATCATTACATAAGGGTGGTATGCGCACGCAAAGTGTTCACTGAAGAGAAAGTCTTCAGATTTATCTACGTTCACCTTACATATTCCATTCCCCATTTTTAAAGCAAGCTCAACTGATTCCAGTAATCTAGATTTTGTCTTCACATCCAAAAGGACTCTATCAACCAAAACGTCTATATCGTGTTTTTTATTTTTTTCCAGCTCCGGAATCTTTCTTATTGAAAGTATCTCGTTGTTTACTCTTGCTCTAATAAATCCTTTTTTCTTTATCTCTGAAAAAACACTTTTATGTTCCCCTTTTCGACCTTGAACTATTGGTGATAATATATAAGCATTTTCTCCGTTATGTGATTTTAATATCTGTTCAACTATCTGCTCAGGTGACTGTCTGCTGATTTCTCTTGAACACTCCCAACAATGTGGTTGTCCAATACTTGCAAAAAGTAGTCTCAGATAATCATGTATCTCGGTTATCGTTCCAACTGTTGACCTTGGGTTTCTTGATCCTGTTTTTTGTTCGATCGAAATAGCAGGAGATAAACCTTCAATAGTGTCTACATCCGGTTTTTCCATTAAATCAAGAAATTGACGCGCATATGCAGATAGTGATTCAACATATCTTCTCTGCCCCTCAGCATATATTGTATCAAAAGCTAATGACGATTTACCTGAACCTGATGGTCCTGTAATTACAACAAGTTTATTTTTATCAATCTCTACCTTAATGTCTTTAAGATTGTGCTGCCTTGCACCGCTTATTTTTAACTTATTTTTCATATTTTTACTAAAAAATTGGTTTATAACTTACTTAACTATGGAAATGATTCAAAAAAGGATTTAGGTTTTATGTAAAAAAAATGAAAAGCCTTAAAAATAAACTTCTTGTTTCAATGCCAAATATGTCTGATCCATACTTCTCCAAAAGTGTGATATATATTTTTGAAGATGATAGTTCAGGAACTTTAGGTTTAATAATTAATAAACCAATAAGCCAAATGAAGATTATAAATATTGATAAAAAAGATAAATTTTTTGATGATTTAATTTCAGCTTCAAAAAATATTTATTTTGGTGGCCCTGTCATGCTACATGAGGCCTGTATTGTCAAAATAGATGACGAAGAAAAAGTTAATTTTTCTAATAAAATTCACCTTTCTAATGATTTAAAATCAATTCAAGAAATGCTATTAAATAATAGTTTCTCAAAGGGAAAAAAACTTGTTTTTGGCCACTCATCTTGGGGTAAAAATCAACTCAATGATGAAATAAAAAGAGGTGATTGGCTTATAGTTAATTACGATGATTCAGTTTTTAAGCATGATCCAGATTTGATTTGGACAAAATTAATAAAAATAAGTGGTCTTGATGAGTTTGGCTTTACTGGTGTTAGCGGTGTATCATGATAAAAAATATTAAAAAAATTCAAAAAGATATTTCAAAAAAAAGAGTTACAAAAGCCACAAATGGTTTACAGCTAATATTAAATGGGATCAATCTTTTTAAAAAGGGGCTAAAGCTTTTTTTATCTGAAGTTTTTTCTAGATAGAGCGGTGTTCTCCACCATCACAAAAAATAGTTGAACAATTTATAAAGTTTGCTTTTTCACTCATTAGTAAAGAAACCAGTCCTGCTACGTCTTCAGGGGTGGTTAATCTTTTCATCGGGTTTCTTTTTTTGGTTTGTTCTAGCCATTGCTCCCAATTTTTAGAAATTTTTGTAAGAGCTCTTGTTGGTGTTATTCCAGCTTGAATTGTATTTGCTGTAATGCCCTTACTTCCAAGCTCCCACCCTATTTGTCTAATGACAGCCTCCAGAGATGCTTTGGACACACCAACTGGGCCATATCCATCCATTACCTTGTAGCTTCCTTCGCTTGTAATCCCAAGAATTCTTGATCCGTCATCTAGAAGTGACTCATTTAAAAGGGCTTGGGCCCAATAGATTAAGCAATTTGCCATAACATGTTGCGTCATATCCATTTGTCTTTGTTTTACTGGAGTGGGTTCAAAAAAATTTGTTGTACTGCCAAAGGCTATGGAATGCATAAGTAGCTTTACATATCCGTCTTTTATTAGACTTTTTATTTCAACTAATCTTTTTTCAATAGTTTTTTTGTCCGCTGCATTTTCATTCCAAAACTTTGTTTTTCCATTGTTCATTAAAGAAATTTCATTTTCTAGTTGCTGTGCCTCTTTTTTAACTGAACCTCTATCGAAATGGAACCCTATTATTCCATAACCCTCCGAAGCAAGTTGTTTTGAAATTGCTGCACCATGTCCTGTCGAACAGCCAAGAACTATTGCCCATTTATTTTTCATAAGATTTCAATTTAATAAATACTCATCCAATTAAGTATTATATTCTCACAATGAACTTGAATTGCGGATTTGTTGGGCTACCAAATGTTGGAAAATCAACTCTATTTAATGCGTTGAGCAAAAATAATATTGCTGCAGAAAATTATCCTTTTTGTACTATTGAACCAAACACGGGAATTGTAGAGGTTCCAGACGAGAGGTTAAAAGATTTATCAAAAATTTTTAATCCAGAAAAAACCATTCATAATACTGTTGAGTTTATTGACATAGCTGGTCTTGTAAAAAATGCACATCAAGGAGAGGGTCTTGGAAATCAATTTCTATCTCAAATTCGTTCAGTAAATGTAATTATTCAGGTTGTTAGATTTTTCAATGACAATAATATAACTCATGTTGAAAATAGGGTTGATCCTCTTGATGATATGGAAATAATTAATACAGAGCTCATACTTGCTGATATTAAAACAGTTGAAAAGAGTCTAGAAAAAAATGTAAAACTAATTAAAGCGAATAAGCCTGAAGGACGGCTAGCCGAAGAGATTTTGTCCGGCCTCTTAAACCACTTAAATGATGGTTTAGCAGCTAGATCTTTTGAACGTAACTCAAAGGAAAACCCGGTAATAAAAAATTTATTTTTATTAACGGACAAGCCGATGATATATGTTGCAAATATTGATGATAATGGTGGTGACATAAAACAGGTTGAGGAAGCAAAAAAAATTGCGGAAAAAAATTATTCATCCTTAATTGAAATAAATGGAAAACTAGAATCTGAAATGGCAGACTTTAATGATGAAGAAAAGAAATTAATGCTTAAAGACTACGGAATTAATGAAAGTGGTTTAAGTGTTTTAATAAAAGAGGCCTATAGAACTTTGGGTTTAGAAACTTTTTTTACTTGTGGTGATAAAGAAGTTAGAGCTTGGACGATGAAAAAAGGTTCACAAGCTGTTGAAGCGGCCGGAGAAATACATACAGATTTTTCTACGAAGTTTATAAAAGCTGAAATTTTTACCTATGAAGACGCAATGAACAATAAAGAAAAAATTAATGAATTAAAAACATTGGGTTTGGTGAAAATGGTTGGAAGAGACTATATTATGCAAGAAGGTGATATTGCATACTTCATTAAAGGGCAATGAGTAACAAAAAAATCAAAATTGGTGTTGTTGGTGCAGGCCACTTAGGTAGGCACCATATAAAACATCTATCAAGGCATAGTAAGGTAGAGTTTGTTGGTGTTTTTGATAGCAACAAAACTGTACTCAACAATATTTGCAGCGAGTTTTCGGTCAAAGCCTTGGAAAGCCTAGATCAGCTAATATCCTGTTGCGATGCTATAAACATAGTAACTCCAACAGATACGCATTTTAATATTGCAAAAGATTTTTTAAACAACAAAAAAGATGTTTTGATTGAAAAGCCAATGACAAATACCGTAGAAGAAGCGCAAGAATTAATTGACATAGCTAAAAAAAACAATTGTATTATTCAAGTTGGTCATATTGAAAGGTTTAACCCCACTATTAATAAACTTAATGGTTTTATTAAAAATCCACATTACATCGAAATAGAGCGCTTGGCGCCATTTCAATCTAGAGGTACTGAGGTGCCAGTAATACTAGACTTGATGGTTCACGACATTGATATAGTTTTAGGAATGGTTGCAAGTCCAATAGAGAACATTCACGCCAGTGGAGCAAAAATGATGAGCGAAACTATAGACCTAGCGCATGCCCATATTAAATTTAAAAATGGTGCGGTCGCGAATTTAAAATCAAGCAGGATTGCTCAAAACTATGTTAGAAAAATTAGAACATATCAAAGCAACCTTTATAGTGTTACCGATTTAATGATACCACAGATTGAAATATATAGCTTAGAAGAATCGGGTCTCTTTTCGAAAAATGCTATAAATAAAAAAGTTCATACAGCAGCCGGCGAAAAGATATTACACTATGAAAAGTTCTCTCCAGAAAAAAAGGATGCTCTTTTGGAGGAAATAGATGACTTTATTAATTCAATTGAAAAAAGAATTTCACCTAATGTAAGCGGTGAGGATGGAAAAAGAGCTCTGGAAATAGCGCTCGAGGTTGAAAATAAAATTTTCTTAAATGAATAAACAAAAAATATTTATTGTTGCAGGAGAAGATTCAGGAGATCTCCACGGATCTAAGCTTATCATATCTTTAAAAAAGTTAAACCCCAATATCGATTTATATGGAATTGGAGGAAGTAGAATGGAGAAAGAGGGTTTAAAGCTCACAGAACATATTAAAAACCTTAATGTCATAGGAATTTTTGAGGTGTTAAGACAATACAGAAAAATCAAAACCATTTTTAACAACACTATTAAAGAAATCAAAAGAATCAATCCTGATAAGATCATATTAATTGATTACCCTGGTTTTAATTTGAGGTTAGCAAAAAAATTAAAGCGCTTAGGTTTTGATGTGCGCTATTTCATTTTACCACAAGTTTGGGCATGGAAAGAATCAAGGGCTAAAGTTCTTAAAGACACTTGTAACAAGCTAATCAGTATTATTCCATTTGAAAAGGACTGGTTTTTAAAAAGAGGAATTTCAGTTTCTTATGTGGGACACCCCCTTGGTGATTTAAATAAAAAGAGTTTTGATAAAAATATTTTTTTGAAAGAAAACAACATTCCTGAAGGAAATAAAATTATTGCTCTACTTCCCGGCAGTAGAAAAGTGGAAGTAGACAGGCATTGGAAAATATTTGAAGGAGCTGTAAAGAGGTTAAATAAAAAAAGAAATGATTTAACATTTGTTTTGATTGAGGGGGATAATGTTTCTATTAATACGGACCCAAGAATTATAAGAATGAAAAAAGGTCACTATAATGCAATATTTTGTGCGGATGCTGCAATTGTTTGTTCAGGAACTGCTACCCTTGAAACGGCTATGCTAAACTGTCCGATGGTTGTGTGTTATAAACTCTCTGCTGCTACTTGGTTTTTAGCAAAAATGATGTCAAAAGTAAAGTATTTGTCCCTTGTTAATTTAATTGCGGGTAGAGAAATCGTTGAAGAGTATCTTCAAGAAAATATGAAAGAAGCAAATTTAGTTTCCGGAGTGTTGGGTCTTTTAGATAAAGACAATTCTGAAAGGATTAAAGAAGACTACCAAACTTTAATAAATAAGTTAAAAACTAACTCAAGTCCATATTTAGAGGCTGCAAAAATTATTTATGATTAAGTCGCTGTTAAAAACAAACCTGCTATATTTCGTGATATTATTTCTGTACAGATTTAATAGAACAACAGTCATTGGAGAGGAAAATATTAAAGACCTTAAATCATATATTATAGTTTCTTGGCATGGAAAAATTCTTGGTTTTATGGAGCATTTTAAACACAGGGGTTATTATGCTCTTGTAAGCCAAAGCGGTGATGGTGATACAATAGTTTCTATAGCTAAAAGATATGGCTACAAATTTTTTAGAGGATCTAGCAACAGAGGTGGTAAAAAAGCAATGAAAGAAATGGAGTCTTTTTTTACTGAAAACCCAAACGCTAAGCTCGTAATAACTCCTGATGGTCCTACGGGACCAGAGCACAAAGTAAAACCTGGTGCTTTGTTGCTTGCTAAGAAATCACAAAGACTAATTGTACCGGTTATTGTTGACTTAAGCTCGAGCTGGAAATTTAAAAACTGGCACACATTTTATTTAAGCAAGCCGTTTTCAAAAATGCGTGTCGTTATAGGAAAGCCATTATATTTTGATCAGAATTTTAATATTGAAGAAGGTCTCAAGATTATAGAAGATGAATTAAAAGCAGCGGATATGGAAGCTAGCAAACATGCTTAATGTCATTAGAAATAGCATAATAAAGCTTTTTTTGTTTGTATTACCAATACACATTATATATGTTTATTTGAAAAACATTTTGTACGATAAAAATCTTATAAGTCCTATAAAAGTTGAATCGAAAATAATTTGTATTGGAAACATTTCTCTTGGCGGTTCTGGAAAAACCCCGCTAACAATATCGGTTGCAGGTTTTTTGAAAAAGAAAGGTTTTAGCGTTGGTGTTGTAACAAGGGGTCATGGAAGAAATAACATCAAAAATAGCTTTTTTCTTAATGACGAAGATTGGAAAGATGCGGGAGATGAAGCGATTATTTTGAAAAATAATCTCGACCCTTCAATACCAATATATGTTTCTTCCGATAAGGTTTTAGCCGCGAAAGAGCTATCAAATTTTGGTTGTGAGGTCGTAGTTGTTGACGATGGTTTTCAGCACAGGAAGCTGCATAGAGATATAGATATTTTGCTGCTCTCCCCTAAAAACCAAGAAGGTAAATCGCTTTTTATGTTTCCGTACGGGACGCTGAGGGAGCCAATAAGTTGCTTAAAAAGATCAGACATTGTTATATCCACTAAGTCTAATCTGTCGAATAACCCTTCATCTCTAAGGGAAGATTTTGTATTAGATTTAAACTTTAAAAATGAGGTTTTGTGTTCAGATACTAGTAAAACTTTAAGCGACATAATGAACATGAAGAACATTTTATCTCTTTGCGCAATAGGCGATCCTGAAAGCTTTAAAAAATCATTAGAGCTAATAAATATCCGCACTACACAGCATTTAAGCTTTCAAGACCACCATCCTTTTTCCAAAAAAGATGTTGTGGTAATAAATAAGATAATAGATGACAAAAAAATTGATAATATTGTTTGTACTGAAAAAGACTATATCAAATTAAAAGATTTTAAAGATTTTATCAATGCCCCTCTCTATGCAATAGTTTTGGAGCACAGTTTGGGTGTGCAATTAGAAAATGAAATTTTAGGACGATTGAATTAAAAATTTTACAACATTGACATTAGATATCTAATAAGCTAAGTTTTTGAACATTTAACACATTAGGAGGATTTAAATGGTAGAATTATTTTTAGAGGGTGGGCCTTTTATGTGGCCTATTTTACTTTTATTGCTTGCTGGTTTAGGCCTTGTTGGAGAAAGAGCATATTCTCTCAACCAGTCTAAAGTAGACTCAGATGGTTTTATGAACTCGTTGCGTGGTGCCCTAAAATCTGGTGGGTCAAAGAAAGCAATGGATGTGTGTGCGGGTCATGATGGTCCTGTATCAAATATTTGCGAAGCTGGTCTGTCAAAAGTTGGAAAAGGTTCAGATCAAATAGAAAAAGCTATTGAAAATGCTGGTTCTCTAGAGATGGCCTTTCTAGAAAAAAATATGGGTTGGCTTACTGCGATTATAGCAATTGCCCCTATGATGGGTTTTACAGGTACGGTTGCTGGTATGATATTTGCCTTTGATGCTATTGCGGCAGCAAATGATATTTCACCTGCTGTTGTAGCTGTTGGTATTTCACAGGCTCTTCTAACTACAGCTTTTGGGTTAATTGTTGCTATGATTATTCAAATTGCTCAAAACTTTTTCTCGTCTATGATTGATGGAATGGTTTTAGATATGGAAGAAAAATCCATTGAAATTACAGACCTGCTAAGAGAAGCTAAATAAAACATGGCACTTAGAGAAAGAAAAGCGCGTGTTGGTGCTATTCCTGAAGGAGGAATGGCAGATATAGCATTTCTGCTATTAGTTTTCTTCTTGGTAACGACCACAATTGATATGGACAAGGGTCTTGGAATAATTCTTCCAGCCGAAGGACAAGAGCTTGAAATCAATAAGAAAAATATTCTCAACTGTCTAATTAGCGCTTCAGGTAATGTGCTGTTGGGTGGTGAACCAGTTGAAATAAAAAATCTCAGCAGAAGGGTTAAAGAAGAAATTAGGGCAAACGACAAGCTTATAATTTCTGTAAAAGCCCATGAGAAATCACAGTACGATGTATATGTTGAAGTTTTAGATCAACTTAAGCTTGCTAATGCAACAAGAATATCAATAGCGGAGACAGAATAATGAAATTTAGAAGAAAGTCTGCAATAGAATCAAAAATATCAACATCCTCCATGCCTGATATCATTTTTATGCTATTGATATTTTTTATGGTAACCACCGTATTAAGAGAGTTTTCTGGTCTACCTGTTTCTTTGCCGAAAGCAGAGAGAATTGAAAAGCTAGAGTCTAAAAGACACACTTCTGATATTTGGGTTTCCAAAGATGGCTTAATTTCGATTGAAGATAAACTATACAACAATCAAGATGTGAGACATGTTATGTATGAAAAAAGAGCATCTAATCCACAGCTAACCGTTTCTTTAAAAGCAGACCAAGCAGCAAGAATGGAAACTATTTCTGATATACATAACGAATTAAGAAAAGCTGATGCTTTAAAATTAAACTACTCAACCAAAGTTAAGGTGCCTAATTAAATGGATGACTTGAAAAAGCTTTTATCCAATTTCAAGCCGTTTTCTGTAATGGTTGATTTTTTCTTAAAAAGAGCTAAGCTTCTTGATAACACCTTAAAAGAAAAATATTCCACGGTCTTGAGGGTTGGTCTTTTGTTTGCTTCTTTTTTAATGCTACTTGGCTTCTACAGTATTCAAAGGTTTGAAAATGATATAGAAATTGAAACAGAAAGCCAAATAATAATTGAAAATATTGAGATTCCAGAAACTCAACAATTCGAAACTCCACCTCCACCTGCTAGACCATCAGTTCCCGTAGAGTCTGAAGATGACGATTTAGCTGATGACTTAACAATTGAGGAAACAGATCTGGATAGTTTTGATGCATGGGATGCTCCACCCCCACCACCTTCTGGACCACAGGTTAAATTTATTCCTTATGATGATCCACCAAGGCCGCTTTTTCCAATAAAGCCGGTTTATCCCGATATTGCACAAGAGGCGGGGATTGAAGGACAGGTCCTTGTTCAATGCTTCATTGACAAAACTGGTAGGGTAAAAGAAACTATCGTATTAAAAGGAATTCCTAATACAGGCTTGAATGAAGCT
>CEQY01015935.1_pt1 | contig 21738 bp, 16 predicted proteins | sample 361391 | NCBI WGS metagenome assembly CEQY01 (sample SAMEA2621075, study PRJEB7988) | marine metagenome | isolation source: saline water (ENVO:00002010), including | reverse complement strand
CTTCACTAAGCCCATTACATAATTTTATATTTACAACAAAACAACCATGTCAAATAAAGGTATTTAACAATAATAGTGTACAATTATTAGAGCAACAAAGGATATTTGGAATGAATATAGATATTATTTGGTATGGAAAATATGATAACAATACTATTTATTGGAAATCAAGTGAATTGAGAACACGTTTTTTTAATAGGAAAAATCCATCTGTTAGTGAAAAACTAAGACAATATCCTTGGAGTCTTTATTCACATGACACGTTTTTAATATTTTCAAGGATAAATAATAATTATAATGAGAAGCTTGTATATCTTGAAAATTCAAAACAGAATTCAATAGATTTTAAATAAATAAGAAAATATAGAATAAACAGAACATATTTGACTTAAAATGGCATTGTAAATAGTACCTTATCTGCGAATTCCTCACTCTTATTTTCACTGAACCAAGCCTTAAGAAGTCCTGTTGCAGGGTCGTGCGCTCGATTCCATGCTATGTACTCCCGCGAACGCTGAGCTGCCATCTCGGGACTAAGCTCGCCCATGCGTGAAAATCTTGGTTTTCTGCTGCTAATAAGTTCGTATTTTAACATTTCAATGTAATCCTGAATGAGTGGAACTAAGACTTCATTTGCAACTATTAATGCGTCGCTTCGCTCTGAGTCATCAATAGCCGGTGGCCGACAAAAGAGCTGTTGAGAAGAGAAAAACTCAGCACGACCCGTCACCTTATCAATTGGATAAGGCGATGGACCCGGTGGGGTGAGAAATAATTTTGCCTTTTCTTTATGTTTAGCAAGCCTACCAAGCCAACGTTCCGCATATGAATCATCTTGGCAAAGAGGAAAGTAGTCAGCACCCCAAAAAATGCGCTTTCCACCAAGGAATGTACAATCTATACCAAGTAGAGGGCAACCTCTAAGTTCTGGATTTGGGATAAGAATAGAGTTAAGAACCTGACCAGCTGGACCAGCATCTATATTTGTTACGCGTAAACGCGCAACTGCTGTATTGTCACCAAGGATGATCGAGTTAGCATAAACTGGACCTTTTACCGTGTTAGCAGTTAAATTCAACAAATCTGGTGAGACATCCAGATTTACAAGATTAGGAAAATTAGTAGTCGCTTCCTTAATTATCGCATTTGAAACACTTTTCCAAGGAGTTTGTATTAGTGAAAATCCAACTTTAAATATCGCTAATGTTATTACCTTCATAATATTTTTAATCCATGTATACTTATTAAATATTAACTCATAAATATGAATATGAGTCAACATTTTGTTGAAAGATTACAGAAATTTGTAAAAAATTATAATTTACATGTTTTCCACTTACATGAAGCTGTGAAACAAGAAATTTATGTAAATTCTCAATATATATATGGACTTGAAAGTGTAATTAACAGAAATTTTGTATTAGTCATAATCGCAGAAAATTGTTTTGTAATACCAAAATTATGTGCTTTAAGGTGGAAATACTTTGAGGCAATTATAAACCGCCACAATAAAAAATTCAAAAAAGTTAACGGTGCTATCATAATCGATATTACAGATATGATGATTGATTCTGGAGTACTTGAAACTATACGTTTTGTTAAATTTGGAAATACATTTCTAAGATTCTTGTATGAAAATAACGGATATAATTTGTTTTGTGAAAAAGAAGAAACGGATGCTTGGAAAAAGTTCTTAGATTTATTAATTCCACCTAAAGATTATTGGAAATCAAAATATTCATTCGATTTTGGAGAACCAGATAATGTTTCGACTAATCAAAATCAAACAGTTCCAATTAATATAGAACAACCAGTCGGTTTACCAACTGATTTCAATCAATAATCACAAACATTTGAATCAAGATACCAAGTAGATACTTGAAAATTGGAATATTTCTCAATAAATTCAAAATCCTTCTTATACATTTTCTTTAAGAATTCTTTTGCCTTTTTTGATAGTTTATATCTTCTTCTATTTGTCGATACATTATTGTTGGGTACTTTTCCACCAAAACGATGTACAAGATAAGTATCCATATCATCAAATGGGACAACATACTTCAATTTATTCTCATTAATCCAATAATGTTGCGGAGTATATGTCCACTTTAATGGTATCTTAACAGAATCTATCTTATGTTCATGATTTGTAACTTCATCAATAATAAGATTATGATATTTGTGTGATTTGTCACCCCATACTTCTGCCCATTGACTTGGAGTTTTAAGTCCTGCATTGATAATCTTTCGAATCTTTTCTGAATTTGAATAGTTTTCAATCGCATATTTGACTGCTGAACAAAATCGAGAATATGGGTCCCTAATTATAATCATTTGATTGTCAAGACTACTAATCTTTGCATCATGACCATTATATAATAACTTTTGGTTGTTATTACAATATTCTTCTATAGAAGTTCCTGCATTTTTTGGGATATGAATAAAGTTAACCTTTTTCATCAAGTATCTTTATTTCATATTTATTATAAAACTAAAGTCATTTTTTCATTCTCTTTCATTCTCTTTCATTTCAGATAAAATCTCTATTGTTTCCTCAATTATGCTTTCCATATCCATCTCCCTTATATAGGCCTTAAGTTCTGCCTGAAAAATAGAGTGGGCATCATCTTGAATAATTGGTACCAAACCTTCTGGTGTTTTTGAACGTCTTTGGTCTAGATTACTTGAAATAGTCAATGGACTATTAACTGGTGAAGGGGTACTTCTACCTCCAACAAAAGTAGATATATTATTCTGGGTATCAGTCTCTTCAAAACTATCATCATCCTCTAATTCTATTTGACTTTCTGAAGCAGTGGTTTCTTGTCCTAATATTTCAGCTATCTCATTGTCAGATTCATCGCGGGCAGCAGAATCATCCATTGTGGTTTGTAAATATGTATATTCATTAACAATATTTCTAAAAAGCTTTCCATTAGGTTGTAAATTTGCAGATGTTGTGTTCCTTCGTAATTCAATGGCTTGTTCTTGTATTCTATAATAATATAAATTTTGTTCAATTGAACCTGGTGGAAAATGATGATTTCTTAAATCTGCTAATGTTCCACTTGACTCTTTATCACTCTTAGTCTTATTTGCAGGATTTATATATTTGATTCTAAGTCTGGACACAAATTGATATGAACCATTTCTAAGTGTATTAGAAACTTGTTCTAAATATTCATGCATCATCAAAAATTTAATAAGAATACTATTTTCAACATATCTTTGCATCTCATATATATCATAACCCTTATACGGCTTTAGAAAAAGTATAGGTTTTGTTAAATCAATACCAACCTTATAATAATCGGCAATTGTATCATATAATTCATCACTAATTGGAGTAAATTGAAAATCATAATCTGGATTAGTTTCATTATAAAGAGTTTCAATCATATTATAATTAGTGCCACTTGGATACCAAATAACATCTTTATTATCTTTTAAATGTGATATAATTCTTGGTATAAGATTTCTTTTTAGAGGGTCGTTAACACGTATATTTTCTTCAACATAATCTTCAGCAAGATGTATTATGTTAAGTGAATCATTATCAAATTTGTTTTCCTCTATACCACTATTTATTTTTCTTTCTTTTATTTCTAAACACTTTTCTCTGTTATATTTCTGAACATCCGATATAAATATTGTATTTCCATTATATTCATATTCTCCTTGATACTCATCTTCTTTACCAAAAAATGTGAAGGGTTTTTTATTAAAATATTTTGTTTCAACACTATCATATCCCTCTTTTCTTATCATTCCATTATCAATCCATATATTTGAATCTGGAGCTTCATCTATATCATTAATGTAGTAACATTCGTGTTTAAAATAATCAAAATAGGGTTTAAGTTCACTTTTCATAAGATCCGATTGAATAAAAACATCTTCATGTAAAAGTTCTGATATAGGCTTTAAATCTTCAATAAAATCGTAATATTTTGGTTGACGATCACTTGATGCACCAGCTCCAGTTGCTGTATCTTCCGTAGTTAAACATTCAGGATGTTCTATTATAACACTTTTTCTAACCATTCCAAAATCCCAATCATACATTTTCTCCATTGCTCTTGGTGAATAATTGATGGTAAGCCATAAATATTCGATTGGTAATTGAATACTGGTTATATCTAACAATAATTTTCTTACATTAAACGTTAAAGATAAAATTCTATCATCTGCTTTACCATCATTCCTTGGTTTTTGAGTATCATCAATCCAATATTTAAGTAATTGCTTTGATTTCTTTGAATCAGCAAAATACATTATACCACCAGATGTTTCAAACATGTATGGATCCATCATTACTCCTGCCGAATCTTGATAATTATCCGCCGCGCGTGGGTCTGACCACCACCCTCTGGCCATAAAATCTACATTTTCAGTATCAAAAATATGAGGATACTTTCTAACAAACATATCTCCATCTATATAAACAATAGCTCTACCTCCAGACTTTGCTAAAGCTTTTTGTATAAAATATGGTTTTGCATTGATTGCCATTTGATACCCCCCCTTTTTTGCAAATGCGGGGACTTCCAATGCAAAATAGTTACATTTACTTTCAGCACACTCTGCCTCCCATTTGTCTATCATCTCATTATATAGTATTGGCAACTTCCATCTAAAAAATGTATTTAAAATATCGTATATATTAGCTTCAATTTTACTATCATTTCTAAGAAGTTCAATATCTTCATTTGTCAGATTCTTATTTCTCAATATTAATTCAAACTCATATTTCTCATATTTGTCCAAATCTTCATAAGACAAATTTAGTTTTTTCTTGAAAATAGAATTAATCGTTTTTTTAATGGCATTTTGTCTCTTTGCCATTTTGGTTACAACACTTACAATTTCTGTTTGGTCCATTCCACCACTTAATAGTTGCTCTACCTTCATACGAAACATGTTTTTAGAGATAAGAATTTTGGAATATTCTGTTAAAAATCCCTTGATTCTATTATAAATTATAATACTTAATATTTCAAGTATGTCTTGAATACGTTTTTTTGATTGTTGATGGTTATCAAATACAAGTTTCATAAAGCTGAACTTGTTTTCATAAATAAATGTATCGCGAAGTATTTTATCTAAATTATCAGACTTGTTTACAATTGATGATGTTATTCTTTTTTTCAAATCATCCAAAAATTCAAGTACATATTCTGACTTATCTGCATTCCCCTTTTCCGCACTATCCAATTTGTGGAGATTTATTTCATCTACTATATCACTTTTTAGACTATTATAAAAAATAATCGAAAATTTTTTACAAATTTTTTGTAAATTGCTTCTAATTTCGGAATATGGCATAAAATCTCCATTCTTAACTTTATAAAACATGTCTGGATTGGTTTGCATAGACCCATTGTATATATTCACACATGCTTTTTCAATCTGTTTAACAAACTGTTCATAAGTTGCATGACAATATTTAGAAGTATTATTGTTTCTATTACCTCTGCCCCACCAATAAGTAGCTATAATAAATTTACTATCTTCATTAACAATTGTTGGAGAAGCATCTACAAAAGCCTCGTCTAATGCTCTAATAACATCCTCATGTGGATTGGACATAATATTATAATAATATATTAAAATCTTACATTAAATAGTATGGAAGATTTTACCATTATATATCATCGTTGGCAAGGTCAAAATGATATCAACAATTATATCTTTACAAATAAAAAGACAAGTAATTTAAAAGAACAACACACCGTTATAAATCATGTAATAAGTCGTTTTGATACTGTTTCACAAGTTATGAAAAAAATCTATGTATATGTGTGCGAAGATGCTTTAAAATTGTCTGTTTCGTTAAGTGATTTATATTTATGGATTGATGACAATAATTCACCATTTATAGAAAAAGGTAAGAAATCTAATATAAGCGATAGCAAATATGAACATGACCTTATACATCTATTTCTGAATAATTCCAATGAAATCAAATTTACACTAACTTCTCATTTAGAAAAAAGATTAGAAAAGAGTAAGACTGTTGCTAAGTGGGTTGAATCATGGGTAGCAAACAATGCTTCCAAAACCAGTAAAATGGACAAATCACAAATAGAAAACATAAAGGAACATACCAATCTTATAACTAAGGTAGAAAGTACAAAGGTTCCCAAAAAAACTTTACAAATAAAAAGAACTCGTCACACCATGATTTTTACAGATTTAGTATTGTCTAAAGAAACAAAAAAGGGAGTCTTGGATATAGACAAAATATTTAAACAATTCCCTCTTAATAATAATGTTCCTCTGATAAAAATTGGAACTAAAACAAATTCAAAGACTAAAGTTTATAAACCAGCTATTAAAAGAGAACTTGATACTAAATTCTGGAAAAAATGGCAAAAAGAAGATGATAAAGAGCAAAATCTTCAAATCAAATTTATGTATGAATTTTGTACAATACAAATCACAATATACAATAACTCAAGTATATCAGTTAGATGTTCTGGTGAAATAACAAAAGAATTATGGAAAATGGTATATGAAAAAATTTTAGAGTGGATAATACTACCAATTAATAATATTTTACAATATGAATTGAAACCTCTCAGATTTGAAAACCTTAAATATAGATTAATTAACTCAAAAACACTTATTAAAAAGAATGTGAACTTAAAATTATCTATTATCAATGATTTTATAGAATATATACCTTACTTCTCCATTACAAATGAAGACAAATTACGTTTTATAAAGGTAACAGACTATCAGAGAAATAGAATAAATGTTTCTAACGAAATATACAATTTCTATAAGGATAATGAAAAAACAGTCAAAAGATTAGGAATATTGTTTATGATATCCGATAATGAAGCTAATAATGAATTAGATATACTTAATAATGATAAATTAGTACGGAATTCAAATAATGATATGCGAATATTAGATGATTCTACTTTGGGTTATAGCATGAAAATCACATATGACTCCGAGTACATTAAAATAATACACACTGGAAAAAATCCAGAAGAAATTGATTATGCTATAAATATAATTAGAAAACTTCTATTTATACATAGCATCAATTCTAATGATTCAAAGCAAGATAAACCTGTTATAATAGATAGTGATGATGACTCTGATGATGATATTGATGCTCTAATTGCAAATGTTGACGATTCAGACGATTCTGATAGTTCAGATGATTCTGATGATGATAATGTTCCTATATTAAAAAGCGATTCGGAATCAGAATCCGAATCCGAATCGGAATCGGAATCAGAATCAGAATCTGAGTCAGAATTAGAAGAGGAAAACAAAGATAATTCATGGTATAGTCTATCAACTACAAGACGTCCAAAAATTCCTCCAAAAGATTTTAAAACAATTCGTTTTAGTCGTCCTCCTGCAGGATGGAATACAAAGAAAGATAAGGCGGGTAATATTAGAACATATCGTTCAGAAAGACTTAAGTTTTACGATCCGGAATTATTTAATATGAAGTTTAGTGAAACGGGTAAAGAAGTTAGTAGAAAAGATGGAAAAGTTGAGTTTAGTACATCTTGTGCACCTACACAATCACATCCAATCGCGTTTAACCATGCAGAACATGATAGGCTATTAGAAATCCTTAAAGAATATGTTAATGATGGACATCCAGAAATAAAAGATAAACCACGTATATTAGACTGGTTGGAATACAGAAATGTTTGGTACTTAGCATGTGAATGTATATGTGTAGGTTGTATGCTACCTATTCGAATCGATGAACTTGGTAAAAACGATGAATGCCCCAAATGTAATAGTAACAAATACACAATACGCAATGATAATTCCTCTACTGGAAATAAAATAAAACTCGGTCCTGCAAAGTATAATCTTTCTGTATGGCCTTGTAGAAGAATTAGAGACCAACCATCCAATCAAAAGAAAGCACCAGATTCATCTACATATATTTTGAGTAAAGACCGTTTTAATATAGAAAAGGGAAGGCTTGGAGATTTGCCAGATGCTATGCATAAAATGTTTGGTAATGCTACTGATATTTCTAAAGGTCCAATACCAAAATCCGGAAATCCATATATTTTGAGATATGGTATTTATGAAAAATCATTTGATGATTCCTTTATAAAGGCCATTGGTGTTTTGTATGGTAAAACAGAAAACGAGGTCATTGATAGTGTTATTAATAATCTTAAAGATGTAACACAGTTTATAAGAACTTGTGAAGGTTCTTTAATTAACTTGTTTTCTGCTAAAAGAAACAATGAAACTAATGATTCTGATTATAAAACATGGTTAAAAGATCAAACATTCAAGGGGAGTATTTCATCAAAACATATGCAAAATATATATAACTCTTATGCTAACTTTTGTGATTTCTTGAAAGATAAATCAATAGAACATGACCATCGCATTATGTGGCCTATTCTATGTTATCCTGGCGTATTATGGAAATATGGTTTGAATTTATACTTATTCAAAACTGATAAAAAAACAGGAAATAGTGCGGAATATATATGCCCACCTAATGGACATCCATTCTACTATCATTATACAGAAGAATTTGTCAATAGTAAAACTGCTTTTTTACTATTCTCAACAATGTATGATGGAAGATATTTTTATGAACCGTGTGCTAAATTTATACCATCAGACAAAAAAAGAAAAGAGCCACAATTGTTATTCGATTCATTACAATCTCCTTCTAATACAAATAAAGATGGTTTATCTACAGCAGTTTGGAATAGTGTTGCTCCACTAAGACAACATTGTGGAACATCTTTACAAGATAATTATGTAAGTTATCTACGCAAAAATAATTACAAATTAAATTCACTCCCATATACTTCTAATTATTCCTATTTATCAGATTACTTTATAGACCTAAATGCCAAAAAAATACTACATAAATTAGAACTGAAACCCATTGCACAAGTTATGAACTCAAAATATCAATCCAATGGATTAGTTATAATATATCAAAAAGTTAATTTCTTTATCCCTATAGAACCTCGGTCTGTTATATTAGACTTAGACATTCTGGAAAAGATTCCTTGTTCTAATATTCCAGACTTTAATTTGGCTTATAAATTTTACACTTGGTTAAGCAAAAATAAAATGCGCACTAAACCTCTCGAATACATTGTAGATTTGAAAACAAACAAAATAAATGGAATTATATTAGAAACCAATAATGTAATACCTATCAAACCATCTCCATTATCGCAAGATAATAATGGATTGAAGAAAAGTACCAGACCAACCTATGAGTGTGACGAAGATATTGATATAATTGATGAAAGAGAAACTTATATTACTGAATTCAATGATTATTGGTATGGATACGATGAATTTTGTATGAATGTTGCAAAAAATATTAAAAAGTCCAAAGCAAAACTGGATGATAAAGATATAGAAAATTCAAAAAATATCATCAAATTACATTCTCAATCTCTGGTTATTGACGATATTACTACAATTTATTTGGAAACCCTTTTACAGGAATATGAATATAATTATGTCAGAAGAAATGATATCAAAACAGGCAAAAAACCACTATTTATAACTCAATTAGAGAATAATAAAATAATCCCTGATACAAAAATATTTGATGACAATGAAAGTAAAGAGTATTATATCAAAAATCAAAAAAATCAGAGTACTTATGCCAAATACATACCGTTTTATAATCCAGACAATTTAGATATTTTAAAGGATAGCAAATTATATTCAATGAGTAATATTGGTCTTAAACTTTCAAAAACTTGGCAAAAAATATTGCATAAAGACTTTAGATATGCCCATTATGATAAATATGTATGGATTGATAAAATTACCCATATATCAATATATGATATACTAAAAGAACTTCAAGATAATAGAAAATGGCTAGAAATATCCAGACAAACTAATTCATGTATAGTTATATTAGATAACAAAGGAGGTGCTATAACGTATGGGAGTAACAAAAATTCCCGATTTTATCTATTATTTTACTCTATTGAAACTGATATATATCCAATCTTTTTAACTAAAAATTCAAATCAAGAATTTGATATGTCTTCTGCTGATTTGTCAACGGAATTTATAGAGATAATAGGAGGAGATTGTACAAAAAAAACAGAACAAATTCCTAAAGAGGATAAACCTAAAGAAGATAAACCTAAAGAAGATAAACCTAAAGAAGCTGAACCTAAAGAAGATGAACCTAAAGAAGCTGAACCTAAAGAAGATGAACCTAAAGAGGATAAACCTAAAGAAGATAAACCTAAAGAAGATAAACCTAAAGGTAAAAAACTCAAATCTACAGAAAAATATTGTAAATTATCAGATACTAAGCTAAGACGTAGATGTACTAAAACAAAACTAAAGTCTGAAGATTCTGATGAATGCTTGTATGATTACAAAACAAATTACTGTAGAATTAAGAAATAGATTTAACTTTAAATGTTTGCATACTTCATGTACGAATTGTTGTATGTAATTGCAATTTTATCTATTTGTGGCTATATATTCTATTCTTGGTATAATCCTAAGCTTGTATATGTAAAATCCAAGATAGATGATAAAACTTATGTGGTTAGAAACGTTAAAAATAAACAAAAGGCTGCAGATTTATTAGCTGAAGTTAGCGTACGTTTACACACATTAGTTGATAAATTTAGCAAAAAATATGGTAATAGTGACGAAAGAGTAAACTTAATGTCGAAAAGATTCAAAAATCATGAAATACGCGAAGCATTGCCAAAAACTGGACAAACAAGTTACAGTCTTAATAAGGGAGAAAGAATAGTTCTTTGTTTAAGAGGAAGAACCAAAAATGAAACAATTGCTGATGTGAATACAATTATGTTTGTTGCTTTACATGAAATGGCTCATATTATGACTATATCTATAGGTCATAATCAAGAATTTTGGGATAATTTCCGATTTATTCTTGCTCATGCTATAAAATGGGATTTATATACCCCAGTCGATTATAAAGATTCACCAAAACAGTATTGTGGAATTAAAATTACAGAATCTCCTTTGAAAAAAACAGATTCCGATAAATACTTTGGATGTGCACCATGTAAAAGTCCTCCGTGTCAGTGTTAAAAACAGATTAAGACTACTTTAAGAACTACATTTTATAGAAAGAAGTATGGTTGATTTTATGCTGATATTTTCATCATGTATTATTGCAGGTTTAACAGGTATACTAATAAAAATGGGCACAACTATCAAATATGAAGATATAGATATAAGGCATCCTAAATTGTTTATTAATATTTTTTGTCATCAATATATTCTGGATCCATTAATAACATTTTTAATTGTATTAGCATTTCGTCCTCCAATTACACAAGTATATGGTATGTTCATATTAACGGTTACACCTGCAACAGCGTCAGCAAGTGTAACAGCTTACACTGTAGATGCTAATGTACCACTTACACTTGTACTATCCATGGGTTCTCTGGTTCAAAGTATACTATTTACACCACTAATCTTTAGTGGATTAGTACATTTCTATTGTATTTTTGTAAAAATTGATAATAAAGAAAAGATTAGTCTACCATATGCCAGAATGTTTGTCTTAATGAGTTATGTGATGGTTTTAATTAGTATTGGATATAAAATTCGTCAAAAGTGTAGTGAAAATTTTGTAAAAAAATTTGGAAAAATTCTTCTTCGAACATCTATTTTTCTGATGTTAACCGCATTTGGATTATATTTTGCTAGTAAAACATATATTGAACCAATGACATCTTATAATCCCTATAAGTTTTATGGTTCTATGTTACTTATGATTTTTAGCCAATTATTATTAGCTCATTTCCCAATCTATTTACCCATGCTTAATATAGAACCTAAAAATAAGGATGCGGTTGTATTAGCAACAACCCAACGTAGTCCTGGTATTTCTCTTGCTATTACGGCATTATCTTTTCAATCTTCAAAAATTTTGGGAGAAATTGTAGCATATGTTTTGGTGTATGGTATGATTAGAGATTGGACTACTTTACCATATATTATGAGATTACGTAAAATTCGTCTTGGACATTATTTTTATAAGAAAAAACAAGAAAAAAAGCCAGATGAATCAAATAATGAATCAAATAATGAATCAAATAATGAACCAATTTTGTGCGAAGAAGGAATTGTAAATTCGGAAGCACAAATATGAATATTACATTGAATTCAGTTTCGCGAATATCTTACCACACATTGTAACATCTTCTCCCGCACGATGTTTTTGAACAATCTTTGTTTCAAACAGAGAGTTATATAAATTTACAAGCTTATATTTATGAGGTTTATAAGGACCTTTCACTTTTTTCCTTGCAAACTCCATCACACAAATAAACTTCTTTTTATTGAACTCTTCAATGAAATCTGTACAACCATATCGATAGGCTTCAGATAACAATACATTAATATCAAACTGCGCATTATAAGCTAGAACCGTATTAACATTAACCAAATCTTTTTTGAAGTTTTCAAGAACTTCTTTAAAAGGTTTGCCTTCTTCTAAAGCAGTATTGTGTTCAATACCATGTATCTCAGAATTATTGATTTCAAAATTATCAGGATATATAATACTTGACATTGGTTCTTCAAACTTCCAAGAATCATTTAGCTTAGATATTTTTCCATATCCAAGCTCAACTAATCGAGAACTATCATAATATTTGGTCTTTTTAGGATGATAAAATCTTTTATTTGTGTATTTTAACTTCTTGTCCGCTTTTTCAACAGGGATACCAGTTGTTTCACAATCAAATACTAAGATAGGCATATCTCTTATTTTTAACTAAGGATTCTACTATTCATTTTTATATATTTATATGTTTATCATATGGGGCTATATTCCCATTTATTCGTATCCTTCTAAAACGAAACATAATATGTTTATAATATACTTTATTATTCAATAAATATCTAGCCATTACTGTTTCTGAATGAAGAGACATGAATTTGCTAATTGACAATAACTTATGAAATGATTCTCCGTATATTCTATAATTATTATAGTTTGTAATTGCAAATCTATCATTAAACTTCCAAAGCCATGACTTTTCATATTTAACATCAAAATCAGGTATACATATTCGACTATTAGATACAGACTTGAAAAAACTTTCCTCTAATTTATTCAAATACTCTACATCTGGTCGTAAAAAGATAATATAGTCAAATTTTGTTTTAGTGTCTTTTATCATTTTTGTTAATTTCATTTTTGAATATTGAGCCAATATAAAATTATCTACTGAATCATATTGTGTGTTCCAAGGATCAGGATACTTTCTGTATTGTTCCAGATTTAGATTTTTCTTAACTTCATCCTGATTCTCTATTACAAAATAATCTGGATTAAGCAGTTTATATTCATCATTATCAATTTGGGTTGTTGATTCCCCAGTCCTGATATTATTGTAGCTATCTAAAGCATATGTATGTAAAAATATTTTGAAATCATAACCAAGCTCATTAAGTGAGTCAGTTATATTATGTTTTATCGAATCAATTGTAAATTTCAAGCTTCTTGTTATACCAAAAAAACCAAGTGCCACTTGCATTATTTCTAATATTATTCATTTTGGTTACAAAAACCCCAACATATAATACTTATTCTTCCTTGAGTTTCGTTCATTTTTGGAGGGATACCATGTCTCCAAGTGGTATTAATTTTTCTGCCAAAACCGTAACACATTGAATTTTGTAAAACAAACTCAGTTCTTGTTCCAGTTTTAGCATGTTGAAATGCAATACTTCTTTCTGCTCCAAAAGACACTCCAATTGTAATATTTTGCTTCTTAGCCTTCTCTGGGTCTAATGCCGCCGCGTCAAAATGGTATGGTTTCCACTCATCACCTTTCTCATACAAATTGAATCGGGTAGCATGTATATCCATGTTAAAGTAATTCGCTATTTTGTCTATTACTTTGTTAAATAATGGACTTCTATCTTTACATTTTGCTCTATCATTCATTATCCAATGAGTTCCATCCAGTTCCTTATTACCATGCCATGCACAAAAATCATCATAGTTCATCTCATCCATTAACTCATTATAAGCATTCCTAATATCACTAAAAACATTTAGAAATAAAGCGGGCACAAGGATTACATCATTCTCCTTAATTGGATATGCAAAACGAGGCCATACACCATAACCAACTTGTACTCTTAGATCCGCAGGACTATAATCCGGTTTAAAACAAATCGTATTACGCCTCTTCCTTTCCTCATAAGTATCAGAAGCAGGTAATCGTATAGACATTACTACTTAATAAAGCTATATTTTTATACTTAATATAATGAAGAATAACAAAACAGACGAATTGATTGCTTTATTAAATAAATCAAAACATTTAGCTTTTAGTGATATAGAAATGAAAACCACCATAAACAATATAGAGGCTCTCTTAAATAAAAGAAAATACTCAAAAAATTTACCTAAAAAGCTTATTTCTAATGGTTATTGTATGTTAGGTTATTATTTTGGAAAAACCCATAATTATCATAAGGCTATTTTTTGGTTGAATAAATTAGAAAATGATACACAAGATTGGATACTGTTTAAAGATACCTTATTTCCTATAATGATTAGTAATGCTAACGAAGAAAGAACTGTAGTTAATGATTTAACTACACAATTTAATACTTACTTAAATTCTGGTGCTATTATTTCCTATAATCCTAATATTTTAGGTCATTCATTTTGGTATGCATATATTGATAATAATCCAAAAGAAATTTATGAAAAATATTCGCTATTACAAGCGAAAGCATTCCCATCTCTATACAACAATAATTATTCAATATCTAATTATAGAAGTTCTTCTTCAAAGATAAAATTGGGTATAATTTCTTCGGCATTGGTTGATAGACAAGATTTAAACATTACAACCATACACTCTTCGAGTATTAGTGATAGTTTTTATTCAACTTTATTAGACTTAGATTCAGATAAGTTTGAATTAATTTTCATTCATTATTCGTCCAACAAAAAATATAGTTTTGAGAAAAATAAAGATGTCTTTATTCCAGATTTATACGGAAATCCCAATTTAATAAGGGAATGGCAAAGAAAAATTGCAAATTTAAATTTAGATATTTTGTTATATTTAGACCTACATATTGAGCCTGCCTTGAACTGGTTCGCTCAATCAAAATTAGCAAAAATTCAAATTTTAACACACGGACATCCAGTAACTTCAGGCATAAACAAAGAAATCATGAATTATTTCATCTCTTGGGAAGCTGCTGAAATTGAAACTGCTCAAGAACATTATACAGAAGAATTGGTTCTGATTCCCAAAAACATAATGTGGGAAAAATTTATTCCTAGAAACAGTATTCATCAAATCTCAATAGTAAATGGAAAATCTTGGAAAAATATTAATAGAAATTATTTTAAATCGGAATTAAAGAATATTAATGTGGAATCAAACTGGTATTTTTGTTCACAAGCAACATTCAAATTGAATTATAACTTTGATTCAGTGATAAAAGGAATCATGGAAAAAGACTCAAATGCTGAAATTATAATGATTCATGTTGATTCTGAGTTATATGAATTGAAAGTTTTATTTATAAAACGTTTGAAAGATAATGGAATTGATTTGAATAGGATTCATTTTATTGCTAAAATGCCTCATCATATTATGATGGCCATGTATAATGTAATTGATGTATCACTTGATAGCTTCTTTTTCGGAGGAGATACAACAACCAGAGAAGCATTTGAAATAGGAACTCCAATCGTTACTTTACCACATAAATATTTAGGAAGTCGATGGACTTATGCGTATTATACCTATATCGGAGTTCTAGATTTAATTGCTAAAGACCTTATAGATTATATTAATATAGCAGTAAATGTTGCTACAAATAAGAGTTATGCAAAAGATATTAGTAATAAAATAAAAGAAAATTCTCATAAAATATTTAATAGTAAAGATGCTTCAAAAGCATGGGGTAATGTTCTTGAAAGACTATATAATAAATTACCTATTAAAGAAAATAAAATGATTGAGTCAGACCAACTATTACGCGTAATGTTAGTGGATGCACCACATACAGAGTTTATTGTAAAGAAAGAGCATTTACAGGAAATCCCATTAAGAGACAGTGTTCCTGATAAAACTGATGAAATAGAAATAGAAACAGATGAGAAAAAAGATTTGAAAGGTGGCACCGAGTTAATGCGTGATCGTATACAAGATATTTTGGAAATATATGATGATAAATTCAACGTTATTACAAATATATATAATCAGCAAAATACAATTGATCCTAATAAACAAAATATATATTGGTGTGAGGATAATGAAGGCGATCCTTTATATAAATACATAAAGAATGAAGATATATTTGTATTTGTAACAGAATATCAAAGGAAAAATTTTATTGAATATTATTCACTTGATTCATCAAGATGTCATATAATTAAAAATGCGTTGACACCTATTGAAAAACACAAAAAACCCAATGATATATGTCGATTAATATATATGTCAACTCCACATCGTGGTCTTGATATATTAGTAACTGTATTTGAGAAATTAGTTCCAATACTAAAAGGTAATAATATTAATGTTCATTTGGATATTTATAGTTCATTTGAAAGATGTGGGAGAAAGGATTTAGATGATTCAGAATATTTCAAATCTCTCTATGAAAAAATAATTAACCATCAAAATATGACTTATCATGGAAGTGTAAATCATCATAAAATTATAGAAGCTTTGAAAAAAACTCATATATTTGCATATCCAAGTACATTTAAAGAAACCTCTTGTTTATGTTTAATTGAAGCGATGTCTGCTGGATGTGTTTGTGTTCATTCGTCTTTAGGAGCTTTACCAGATACGTCAAACGGATTGACATGTATGTATGAATATACTCCAAATAAAATGGAACATTGTACCATATTTGCAGATAATCTAATGAAGGCTATTTATTCTGTAAAAACTGTATCAACAGAAGAACAAATCAAGTATATTGAAAAAGAACATAATATAGTCAATATTAGAAAACAATGGGTAAATTTATTGAAACATTATTCGGAAATATAGTTTAAGCTAAATCATGTATATTTGATATGGATTTACCTAAAGAACTTATATTAGAAATAAGCGAATATGCTGGTATATCTTGTTATATTTGTGGTAAAAAACTTTGTCCATGGACAATCATCGGATATTCAGGAATATATTTTTGTAGGAATGAATGTTATGTTTAGGCAATTCTTTCTATATTAATGATGGTTAAGTGGTCCACATTATCTTTATAATCTCTAACAATTTTGTCCCTGTTAAATTCCTCAATCGTAGATGGAAAAATACAATGGCATGAATTATGAATACACATTTTTCTAAATCCATGAGGACAAACGTCTGATAAAAGGGCTAATGGGTCATTTGTACATCTTTTACACTCCATCAATCTTGAAACAACCCTTGAACGTAATACATAAGGATAATATTCCGTATTATTACTTATTTCATCATCCGATTCATGGATATATGTATGTACATATTTGACCCTATAAATCGGGTATTCGGGTATTATATATTCCTTAATCAAATCTTTTATTACAACATTCAAATCGTTTTCTTGAGACATATTCTTTTACATTACTTTTTTTTACTTTCGCCACTTCCTACCGCAACCAAGACACGTAATAAATATTGTTTCAGACTCATCACTTGACCTTGTTTGCATCGTATAGTAGGTCGTCTTGTTACCACCACATTTTGCACACTTGAATTGTTCTGTAGCAATACTACTATCAATTTCAGACACTGCTGCATCCCGTTTCTTTTTCTCTTCTATAATTTTTTCCCACCTTTCTGGAAACAAATCACAAGGAGATGCAAACGCTACTTCATGTGGTTCAAACTCTCCATCTTTTAGACGATTAATCAATGATTTATTTCCAACATAACAATTTGGAATCAAATTTGCACATACTTGTTTCAGCTTATTTTTATAAGTACTTGTAAAATACTCACTATCCCACATACATGGTTGATGACGAGATTTTGATCTCCAAATAGTATAATTATAAATTCCACGCTCCAGATTAATAGTTATAGCATTATCATTGATAATTTCAGCTAAAATATTTCGCGAGTTAATTCTTAAAGTTTCTCCACTCATACTACTACTATATCTTAATAGTCTTACAGTAGATTTACATATCATTTTTTAAATCATTTTTAAATTATTCGTTTATTAGTCGGTTATTATTATGTATTGTACAAGACATGAGACTACAATTAAAGAAGTTCGATATGTCTTCTATTGCTGCCGATAAAGTAGTTGTTATGATAGGTAAAAGAGATACAGGAAAATCATTTCTATGTAAAGACCTTTTATGGCATCACCAAAAAATTCCTGTTGGTACAGTTATATCTGCGACTGAAGCTGCAAATTGTTTTTATGGAAATATGGTTCCACCAATATTTATTCATAACGAATATAGTGAAGATATTATACAAAGAATCTTAATGCGCCAAGAAAAATTATTACATAAAAAGAAACAACCCGGCGGATATAATATTAATCCAAGTGCATTTTTAATACTTGATGACTGTCTTTATGATAATAGTTGGACAAAATCGAAACATGTTCGTTCTTTATTTATGAATGGACGCCATTTCAAAATGTTTTTTATCATTACAATGCAATATGCTCTTGGTATACCTCCAAATCTAAGAACAAATATCGATTATGTATTTATTTTGAGAGAAAATATCGTACAAAATCGCAAACGTCTTTATGATTGTTATGCAGGAATGTTTCCGTGTTTTGAAGTATTTTGTGCCGTTATGGACCAATGTACCGAAAATTATGAATGTATTGTTATCAACAATAATGCTAAGAGTAATCGCATTGAGGACCAGGTTTTTTGGTATAAAGCTTCCAGTCACCCTCCTTTTAGACTAGGTAGTGATAGAATTTGGAAATATAATAATAGAAATTATACTGGACCTAGAGCTCCAAACTCGGAACATGATAGAGAATGGGACCCTGGAGCCTTTAAAGCTAAAACAAACAAACCTACAGTTTGTGTACAAAAGTACAACTCACTATAATTAACTACAAAATGATATAAAACATTATATGGAATTTATAAATAATGAACATTCATCCGATTTAACTATTGTTCTGAATAATAAACTATGGTTTAGAGGTAAAAATCAAAAACAACGTGCTATTTCTGAAAGACAAAAATTATATGGAAACAAAGGAATTGTAATTTCAAAAAACGAGTCTAAATCCAATAAACAAATGAGTAGTGTATTTGAAAACCCATATGAACTATATGATTATACAAAACAAACACCTCCCCACTTAAGATGTTTTTATGAAATTGTAGAAAATAACAGTAAATTATACTTTGATATCGAATATGATAACTATTGTCTTGTTTTAACAGAAGTATTACAACACTTATATTCCATTTTAAAATTATTATACAATATTTCTCCAAAAAAACGCATTATACTCTCAGCACATAGATATAATAAAAAATCTTGGCATATCATTTTCCCAGAATATTCTATTAGTCCAGAAGAACGTAAAAAACTTAGTAAATACTTACAAACTTCAGCCAAATCTTATGTAGACTGGCGAGTATACAATACGAATCAACCCTTTCGATTATGTGGTTCTTATAAATCAATAGATTTTTCCTCGAAACTTTATCTTGTCGATGAGAATGAAAATAAAATATTAAATTATGACTCGAACACTTTTATAAATACAATGGTTACACAAATCAATCCAGATGCAATATGTATTGAATCCAAAATATAGTAAATTTAATTTATTTTAAGATTATAATGTCAGACAGTGAAGAATCATTAGAATATGATACTGAAGAAGTATTTCAATCGGATAGTGAAGAATCATCGGAACAGGATGGTACTGATAGCTATAAAGTGTCAAATAAAGAGTTGTTACATATGTGTAGTGGTTTGAGTGATACACACATATCATCAATTATAGAAAGACTAACACAAAAGAAAATAGAAGCATTAGAAAATGCAAAACTGCAATCAGACGATGATGTAAAACAAGTCATGATAAATTCAATAAATGAACACCATAAAAACGATTTAATTCGTTTAGAAAAAGCTGCTAGAATGGATAAAGGTTTATTAAATTATTTATATGATTGGGCTGCTGCAAATGGTGGTATAATAGGAGGGTCTACAGCTCTTGCCGCTGAACTTACACGACAAAATAAAGGAGAATATATTGGATGGATACCAAATGACATAGATATTTATTTCAAGACAGAAGAAGGTGTCCATTTTGATCCGAGAAATTGGAAACAAATAGACTTCGGAAAAAAATATAAGACAGCTATTGTTCAAAGTTTTAAGGCGCATTTTGTTAGATTTCTCCAAGCATATAGTGATATGGGTCAGACAAATATAGCAGGGAAAGGATTCAAAGATTCACTACATGAATCGTATGGATTACATAATACATCAGAACTCAATGGTTCAACAGAAACACCTGAAGAAAAAATTGATAAAGAAAAAATTGATATGACTATTCAGGTATTTAATTTTAGTCCAAATTACTTAAATCGATATGAAATATGGGAAATAAGCGAGGATTATAATCCCAAAAATATACATAAAGTTCCAGGAGATTTATATTGTTGTTACCCTAGCAGAGGAGGCGTCCTGGGTCGATTCGGACAACCAACCCATACCAGACCATTAAAAGTAAAAAAAGGAGACATTGTTTACTTTGATTATTGGAGGGACGGTGGCGTTCAATCTAAAATACTCTATATAAATGGTCAAAAGATGATTGAGAGAAATATTAGAAGAATGATAGGAATGGCCGAAGAAGAAGTAGAAAGAGATCAAGTAATTGGTCCTAATCACGAATTTTATGACAGATATATTGCAGCAAAGGCAGATATTACAAACTTGAGAATTGAAGCAAATAATGCTGCGATTGAAGCAGCAAAACAAACAAATACTGTATTACCAAAACCAGATAAATCCAAATATAATGATGGTTATGGTTACCTTAACGTGCGAACAGGAATATATGATGCTAATTATGGCATTGTCCCGTGTAATATTGTACAGAAGAAAAAAATTCTTCCATCTCTTAAAGTTCAATTAATATTTTTATACGGTAACGTATCCATACCGAGATATATTGATTTATATTACGATTTTAGTATTAGTAAAGTATTTATAGATACAAAAACGGATTCCCTTACTAAATTGCATCCAGATGTTGTTGATAGTAAAAGTCTTGATAAACCACAAAATGAGAAATATAGTACTTTAGGCGGTGTAGTTAATACCGTAACAAGAAGATGGCTTAAATATATAAGCCGAGGATTTATTCCAATACAAATCAGAAATAGAATATCTCGCATTAAAAGACGAGAAGTTAACGAGAGTTGGACACAACATTTGGACCAAAAGATACTTAATGCTGAAATTATTTCAGGATTTAACGAATTTATGGATGATTTAAAATACTATTTTTTACAAAAAATAGTTGACATTCAAAATAGTACTTTACCACTCCAAAATAGAGCCTTTATTTATAGATATTATATGCATGGAAGTATTAAAAAAGCTATGGAATATCACTGGGATAATGGAAAGAGAGAATATATTATTAAGCTTGGTGATCATCCTATGGCCCGTCTCAAGAAGTGGCATTATACTAGTGGAAAATTGCCGCAGTTGAATACACCCTTTTTTCCAGATTTTATGAAAA
>CEQY01201707.1_pt1 | contig 21803 bp, 26 predicted proteins | sample 361391 | NCBI WGS metagenome assembly CEQY01 (sample SAMEA2621075, study PRJEB7988) | marine metagenome | isolation source: saline water (ENVO:00002010), including | reverse complement strand
TTGTTTTTAGATCTCCGCTGCATACCACTTGGGCATAGGAAGTCATACTTGAGAAAATAATGAAAAGGCATAAAGATTTCACCCTTCAATTATAACACAGCTCGAATTGATTTTGAGATTGGTAGAATCTACCTAAAGCCGCCACCATTTTTCTTGAGTGTATGAGTCATCTAAATGGTAGGTTTCTCCAAGCTTAGGAGCAACTAGCTGAAACTGGTGTTTCTGAGAGAGTTTAAATATATACCTGATGGGTTCATCCCAAGGGTGGAGAGATAGATCAAACATCCCCCAATGGATAGGAAAATAAATTTTCGCCCTTAAGTCTTCAAAAGCCTGCACACTCTCATCAGGGAGCAGATGAACTTCACGCCATTTTACATTGTACTGACCATTTTCAATAAATGCTAAATCGAAGGGACCATACTTATCCCCTATTTGCTTAAAATGTTTTCCATAGCCGCTATCTCCTGAAAAATAGATATTTTTCTGGGAGTTTTGGACGATCCATGAGCTCCATAAAGTCACATTATTCCAAAATCCACTTCTGCCGGAAAAGTGTTGAGCTGGAGTTGCTATAAATTTCACATCCTCTATTTCAGTCCCCTGCCACCAATCAAGCTCTGTAATTTTTTGAGAGCTTACACCCCAGTATTTCAAATAATAGCTGACCCCTAGAGGAACAATAAAATGCTTCGTTTTATTCTTTAGCGCCTTAATAGATTCCATATCGAGATGATCGTAGTGATCGTGAGAAATAAGAACAAAATCAATTTTAGGAATATCCTTAATATCAAACACAGGTTTTTGAAATCTACGCACCATTATTTTTATGGGGGAAGCTGCATCTGAAAATATAGGATCGAACAAGACTATCTTTCCATAGAAATTCATCAGTATCGTTGAGTGCCCAAGCCATATACTGGCCACTTGATCTTGCAGTTCACAAAAATCAGCTAAATTCGTTTTCACCTCTGGAAGCTGACTCGGAGGGGTCTCTTGTTCAAATCCCACAAACCATTCAGTAATGACATTCCAATCCAAATTGCGAATTCTCATTCGCTCAAACAAATCAGGGAGCTTATTTTTAAATTTTATGAGTTTTGGATCAAATTGAGGGGAATCCTTATAGCGCATCATCTCATCATAACTAGGAGCAAATCCTACATTTTCCACCATAGGAGGGACAGTGATAAGCAACCAAAGAGCTGTGAAACCTAGAATGAGAAGAACGTATTTCTTCATTTGGTCATTTTGCCTTATTTTGGACTATTTGACACTTAAAATCTGGTCTCAATCGTAGGTAAATTGCCGAAATCATAGGAAGACCTTTCTGGCCCCTCAGTTGCATTGATGGAGAACAAGAATCATCAAGGAGGTGATTTATGAAAAAATATATCTTATTAATCATGATGTGTGTAAGTTTACAGTCTTTTGCTTTTGGTCTCAGTGGATTAGGAAACATGAACTTTGAGAAAAGCCCCTCCACGAAGCAAACTGACAAAGAGTCAAACAAGTCTAAAAAAGAAAAACTACTCAAAGAAAAAGCTGAGCATTCTCGAAAATTAGCGTCTAAAAACTAGACAATAAAAGTAGTTTTTTCAATCCTAATGAAATTACCCCGAGACTCTTTATAATGAGTCTCGAGGTATCATTATGTTTGGTTTAATTAAAATTCTATTTTGTGTTTATCTACTTCAGTTGAGTGTATTTGCAAGCTCAGCTCATATTGGCGATCGCTATGAAGTCTCAGAAGATTTAGTTCTCAAAGTCATCGACTATAAAGGAGTTTATAATATTATTGAACTCTTTGATAGGCGGACATTGAAAATTCATGCTGGGCTGACTTTTGATGTTGTGGATAAAGTTAATTTTTGTCATACGCAAAATCATCAATCCAAAAATATAACGACTTGTTACCAAACTCTCCATCTGGAAGCCTACCAATGTAGCTTGAAAAGATCTGAATTCACCTATGAAAAGTTCATGGGAAGCTCCACCAAGCTTTTCTTTAAAGTTGAAGATGGTGTTTGTAAGCTTAGAGTTGAAGATGAACTTATGGGCGGATTTTTTACTAAAACCAATAAATATAAAGTTGATAAACAATCAAAATTTTATGATTACTTTCAGCGAATAGATTAATCATTAAACTTTATTTGAGCTGAAACGAATTAGTCATCAACTCATTGGTAAACTTGGGGACGATACTCCCTGCTCTTCCATGAATACTTTTGTGATAAAAAGAACTCAGTGGCGTTTCTTCGAGATTTAATTCAATACATATAGCCCCTACGTCAAGGGCCCTATGAACAATCGCCGCTGCGGGATAGACATTATTACTCGTTCCAATACATAAAAAGAGATCACAATTTTGTGCTGCTTTTTCAATTTGTTCAGCATGTTTGATCATCTCACCAAACCATACAATATCAGGTCGCCAATGGCTAAAATCCTTTTCAATAATAGCTTCAGTCGTGTATTTCACTTCGCCTGTTTTTATATTCCTGATCTTATTTAGTTCACCGTGCATGTGAAAAACATTTTTTGAACCAGCTCTCTCGTGAAGATCATCTACATTTTGAGTAATAAGAGTCAATTTTGGTACTTCTTTTTCAAGGGCGGCTAAAGCTTTATGAGCAGCATTAGGATGAACTTCTTTGAGTTGTTCTCTTCTGGCATTATAAAAACGTTGAACGAGAGCAGGATTTTTGAGAAAGCCCTCAGGTGAGGCAACTTCAGTTATCTCATGATTCTCCCAAAGTCCATTTTCATCCCTAAAAGTCTTGATACCAGATTCGGCAGAAATACCTGCCCCAGTTAAAACCATAATATGTTTGATTTCTTGAAATTTCATCTAGAGATAAAAATCCAAAGCGAGCATGATAATCACGCCACTGATCACACCCACAGTAGCACTCCTCTCATGTCCTTCCCTAAAAATTTCAGGAAAGATTTCTTGGCAAATCACAAATAACATTGTTCCTCCTGCAAAGCTTAAAGCAACAGGAAGAGAGTATTCACTGATACTTGTGGCCATAAAGCCAAAGCCAGCAGCAAGGGGTTCAATGAGCCCAGATAAAAGCGCCATTAAAAATGCTTTATGTTTACTTGCCCCTTCGCTCAAAAGCCCAAAAGCAACAACTAATCCTTCGGGCATATTCTGAAGAGAAATAGCGAGAGCTAAAGTCACTCCGCTACTCATATCACCAGAGCCAAATCCAACACCTACCGCTAGTCCTTCTGGAAAATTGTGTAGAGATATGGCCAGAACTATCAGAGTGACGCGGCTTATTTTTTTTTTATGAGTTACATCTTTACTTTTAAACACATGATCATGAGGTAAAAATTCATGGAAAGTTATAATGAAGAGATAACCACAAATAAGCCCCAGTAAAACGAGAGGAAAGGCAGAACGTGAGAGATAGATCTGCTGAGCTGTTTCAATAGCCGGAAAAATAAGTGAGACAAAAGAAGCCACCAGCATAATCCCTGCACTAAAGCCCATCCCAATATCGAGTGATTTTTTCGAATAATTTTTTTTAAAATAGATGGGAAGTGCTCCAATACCAGTGGAAATGCCTGCTACTAAAGTACCTGTAATTGTTATCCAAGTGTCTGTCATTGTCTTCCTAAGTTGAATAATTACCAGTCCTTATATGCCTTTATTGTAAATTAGTCCACCTTGCTGCACCGCAAAGTGAATGAGAACTCAATTTTTGCTAAAAACCAACCATAATTCAGGAGAGAAATATGATGAAACACATGATTTTAATTTTTGTACTGACACTTAGCTTAAGTGCAAGTGCCGCAACAGAAAAGCAAAAGAAAATGATTAAGTTCATAGACGCTATTGCCGGTGTTTATGACTCAATGTACGCCCCCGCACTTTGGAAAAAAGAATTTGCGAACTGGACTCTTGCGGCTAATGTTCAAACAGCGAAAGAGCAAGTTCTCACTGAAGAGCTTACAAACTCAAATTTTCATAAAATAATTAATGAGCTCATTCTTTCAATGAAAGATTACCATGTGAGCGCTAAATTTTATGCAACTGAAAAAGCGACTCTTCCTTTTACGATTAGAGGAACAGACGGACGTTATTTCTTTGTCTATATTGATCGTTCAAAACTACCAGTAGCAGAATTTCCTTTCCAGCTTGGAGATGAACTCGTCATGCTGGATGAAATGAGTGTCGATGAAATTGTACAAGAAATTAAAGCTGGGTTTGGTGAGAATACAGATGAGACTGACCAGGCTTTAGCGGAAATGTATGTTACAAGTAGAAAAGCAGATAAAGCTATCGATGTACCAAGTGGTCCTGTTCAATTAACGATAAAAACAAGAGCTGGTGTCACTAAAAAACATCAACTCATTTGGGATTATACTCCGGAGCAAATCTTAAGAAAGAACCTTTCTAAAAAACTGAATAACGTTTTGGCCCAAAAGAATACTTTTGATTTGCAAATGACAACTCAACTTGCTGAAGACTTAATGAGTGATGTGAATGCAGATAATAGATTTGGAATTGGTGCACGTCAAAGTTATCTTCCGGAACTAGGTACGAAGATCTGGAGTTCAGATAAAGAAAATCATTTTGATGCCTATATCTATATGAATGATGCCAAAGAACTCGTAGGTTATATTCGTATTCCTAAGTATGGAGCTGGAGAAAAAGAGTCAAAACTCTTTAAAGAGATTATCAAGAAATTTCAGAAAACAACTGATAAGTTGGTTATTGATCAACTCAATAACCCCGGTGGATCAGTATTCTACCTTTACTCATTAGTTTCTATGCTAGCTGATAAAGCCATGTTTACTCCTAAGCATTATATGGCCATCAACCAGAAAATGATCAGTGAGCATATTACCAACCTAGAGCAATTAGAAAAGGTGACTAATCTTGAACAACTTAAGAAAGTTATGGGTGGAGATACTGTAAGTGGATATCCTATCAGCATGACTTTTCTCAGCTTCATGAAAGCTTACTATCAATTCACAATTAATGAGTGGAATGCTGGCAAGACTCTGACCACACCATACCACCTATACGGTGTGGATATGATTAACCCACACCCAGAAGTGAATTACACCAAGCCGATTCTGCTCTTAGTTAATGAGCTGGATTTTTCTGGTGGTGACTTCTTTCCGGCGATCATGCAAGACAATAAGCGTGCGACCATCATGGGTGTAAGAACTGCTGGTGCTGGTGGATATGTGTTGGGAGTTGAGATTCCTAATCAGTTTGGTGTTGGGACTTTTAGATACACTGGATCTCTTGCTGATAGAGTTGACAATACACCCATTGAAAACTTAGGTGTGAAGCCAGATATTGCTTACCCCCTTACAGTTAAGGATTTTCAGACAAACTTTAAACCTTTTAAAGATGCAATTAATAATCAAGTTAAGAAACTAAAATAAGAAAAAAAAGGCCCCTCATTTGAGGGGCTTTTTTTTATTTTGAAAGCTCGACTAAGGTGTTCACAACATTTATATAAGGTTGTGGTCTATTCGTCGACATGTCACAATAAACGTCTTTGTATTTTTTTGTCTTTTTGTTTTTCACACGACAAGAAACAGCATTATTCCATTCGACTTTATTTAAGTAATTAAAACTATGATAGCTTTGTGCATTTTGCAGCCAGCTCTTTGGAGGGAGTTTAGTTTTATCTTTCCAAGGCTCAACACCTTTTTCATTTTCAAACCAACCTTTTGTCCATTCATCTTTGTTATAATTCTTAGTTACAGTCCAAAAGAAATCTGGTTGAGTATGTTTTAAACCTGACTCTCTCTCTTGTGCGTAACCAACTTTCTTGGCCCTCCACTGTCCACCAATAATATTATAGTTGGCATCGAGTTCAAGATCATAGTACATCTCTTTTTCAACGACTTTATCATCCTCTTCTGAATCTAGCTCTTGTCTTTTAGGCCTGCGGTAGTTCATATAAAACATATCTGCTTCTACCCCAACAATAAACTTCGTTTTTGGATGTCTAAATTGCTTAAATTGATCTTCATCATCAGCTCTGACGACAACATCGGCAAAGCTATCATCACTTTCTGGATCAAGTGGGTCGTATTCGCCTCGGCCAGTGTTTGGATTGAAAAATTTAAATTCGTACTTATAAAACGGATGATTATCGACTGCTGCACCAACTTTTCTCTCTACGATAATATTTCTTTTTTGTTTACCAATTAAGTTTACAATTCCTAGATGCCAAATAGCTGGGTGTACACCTGAACATCTGGCTTCATGCTTTTTATAAAAAGGATCCGGTTCATGATCGTACTTTCTTCCCCAAAGGTCTTCCTTCGCTCGTTTCAAATTACATCTAAGCCCAGCCGATACAACACCTTGGACCATCGGAAGCTTGGTTTCAAAGTCAATATTACCTTGAGGGACTGGGTCTTGAATCAATGAATTAAAGTAATAAAGTGAAACTAAACCTTTGATATCTTCAGGATAAAAATTTAATTTTTTCCCATTGGGAAGATCAAAACTAACAATTTTACGTGGACGTGGAACTAAACCGGCTGCGACTGACCAACCATTACAAATCCCTTCCCACGCGGCCATACGCGAGTTCTTTTTTTCCAGAACATAATTATCATCGGCTCTTTGGGCCATGCTTAGGGCTTCAGAAAAAGCATCCTCAACACTTTTATATTTCTTTCTTCTCACAAGATCTAAAGAATACTGTGCTGTAAGAGTATTTTTCAAAACATCGTTATTTTTAAAGGCATCTTCAATTGAGTTATAACTATTATTTTCTACATATTGATGAGCGAGATCAAGACTTCCCTCACCTGTATTCCAAACTTTGGTGATAAAAGCATTTTCTTTTTTCGATCCCCAGTCATACATGTACTGCACAACTCTTTTAGTGAGATCAAAGGACATATCCCCCATAAGAAGATCGTACTTTTCAGAAGGGGCAAGCTTGTCTAAATCTTCTTGGTCAAAACTATAAACTTTGGGAAGATCTTCTTCTCTTCTTTTCGTTAAAGACTTATAATTGTCTTTCCAAGCAACCCAGCCAATATCTAAATTATAGGCCAGTGAAGAATCTTCATAGGGATCTGCAATTTGTCCTTTAGAAAGTGGCCAATAGGATGAGGTCCAAGGCTGATGTTTACTTTGTCCTCTGGATAAACCTCGATTGTTCATTTCTAAAAAATTTCGTTCAAACCGAGTGTCTTCAGAGACAGTAGTGACTGAATCGTAAATTTTTTGAGTGTCCATAGGGACAAACGGATAAATCGCTGGATAACTTACTGTAACTGTTTGTTGAGCGAATGAACTTAATGGCATCATCGCTAAAGTCAAAGTCAAAGCAAGAGATCTCTTCAAAAAGTGTTTTGTCATAGAATCTTCCTTTTGCATTAAACGATTATCTTGATCGGATAACCGAGCAATAAACTTTAGTAATTCTTTGTGCTTTAAAGGTTCGGAAGCTAAGTGTCTGAAATTACTGCACTTAAATTATTTATCAAAACCAACCTGTTAAGAAAATTTAACAAAATGACATATACCCTATGATTTATTTTCAACAACTTAGAGTTAACTTAAATTCAGCAATGAGATGAATCCGTGGAGGGATAAATTTGAATAAGTGTTTTTTAATCACAATATTATTAAGTTTAAGTTTGGGATTCAATACTTCCTTGAAAGCCGAGGAAAGATCGCAAATACAAATCATTACTTTCGATAGTTTAGATGCAAAACCAAGCTGTTATGCCGTTCTTTATCAAAAAAGAGATTTTAGAGGTGAAGGCATCACTCTTAAAGGAGAAAGATTAATCCAAAATTTAGGCTATGAATTTTTGAATAAGCAATCCATTGGGTTCATCTCTAGTTTAGTGATAGGCCCTGGTGCCTCTCTTGAACTCTATAGAAATGGCTTTACCGAACCAGCAGATTATTATTTTAAAGCTAATGATGAAGTGCCTTATCTTAGTTTTGAAGAGCAAAATATCACAGGATTGCATCTCAAATGCATTGAACTGACTAAAATAGAATAAAAGGAGAAATACATGTCTGATCAACCAAAGAAGAATGATCAAAATTTTTCAGAAAAAGATGAAAAAGCTTTTGATAAAAAAGTAACTGACGACGTTCAGATAGATGAACAAGCTCTTGCGGATAAAAACCGTAAAGACAAAGTAGAAGAACAACAGAACTATAAACCTAGAGATGATATTTGAGCCAAACTTCTTTAATATCGTTATCTTTTCTAAATCGATACTCTAGGCAAGTTAAAAATATTCTTATCGTGGCCCTCATATTTGGTTTTGTAAGGGCCATTCTCCCCTTTCTCATCTTATTAGTTGTTAATCTCAACCTGAAATACAATTTAGATAATTATACTGGATCTGTTCAAGATATTGACTTGAGCTTTTTAAAAGGAAAATACCAAATCAACAATCTTAAAATTTCTAAAAAAACCCAATCGAGTAACTCTCCCTTTATTGATATTCAAAATATAAACATTTTTATGGATTATCAAAGTTTAAAAACGGGGCTAGTAAGGTTTGAGCTTTTTTTAGAGAGTCCCAAGCTATTCTTTAAAGATAGTGCTGATGAATCCAAGAAAGATGATGGTAAAAATGAAGCCAAATCTAATTGGATCGATACAATTGAATCTATAATCCCCGTCGATATTGATCAGATTCGTGTTAGAAACGGATATATAAGTTTTCAAAATATCGACATCGCGAATAAAAATGAAATCTTTCTAAAAGATATAGAGATGAAAGTTAATGATATCTATACCAAAGATCTAAGTAAAAGCTCTTTAAGTATCAAGGCCAAGTCAAATGGAAACTCTGATCTATCTGTTCATGGTCTTTTTGGAATACTACATGATCAGCCTATTATGGATTTAAATTATAGCCTGAGAAACTTTTCAATCACTGAAATTAATAAGCTTTTGATGAAATATATACCACTTGACTTTAGCTCTGGAGAGCTCACACTTATAGGAGAATATGTAAGTCATAAAGACGTTAAGGCCTATACAAACTTTTTCTTTAAAGACTTAGATGTTATAGCAACTGAGCAAAGTTTTAAAAACACCAGTCATATTCTTTATGAATTTGCGAGTGGATTATATAATTGGTTGTTAAAAAACAGAGATAATTCTCATTTAGCCTTCACCCTTCCCTATGAATATAAAAAAGATAAGTGGGAGTTTGATTTCTCAAAAGTTTTTTGGAGTTCACTTAAAAATAAATTCGACAGCATGGAACCCAAGCTTGAAAATAAACTAGACTTATCAGAGTTGTCACAAAAATAACTTTTGTCACTTTAATTAAATATTTCTTAAGCAATCACAGGAAGCTTTTTTAGTTTTTCCTCGCTACACTTGTTTCCATAAGCCTATAAGGAAATAGACTTAGTTAAAACATGGCATAGACTGCATACTGACAATATTGATTGGACAGTCTTTAATAGCATGATGAGATACGAACCTATGTATATTAACTAAGTCTTTTAAAGTAGGATGAAGTAGAGTGGACTCTACTTCATCCCGCTTTTTATCATCATTCTTTTCAAATTAAAGGAAGGAGGGGGAATCATAACAAATGTACTACCATATATTTGTTATTGTTCACATAGTTAGGTTAAAGGCTTGAGAAGTGAATGGATGTTTTTACTTACGAAAGGATTTCTTTTCGGTAAAAACAGAGTACAAAACATACGTGTTGATAGAAAAGATTTGTACACATTAAAGTTTCTCATTTTTTGTTATTCCCCCCTATTGGATTGCATGGATATTAATCCTATTTAGCAGCTCATAAATCCTGTAAATATTTAGTAAATGTGATTATCCCTACACAATTAACGTTTAGGCGTGTAACCCATTGAAATCAATAAACATTTATCTATTTTGCGTTGGCTGCTTTCTGCTGAAAAAGTCTCTTGTGGGGGTGAAAAAATTACATTTCCCTCACCTCGTTAACGACAAGAAATAAACACAAGCCCCTCCATCCTCACCAAACCTATTTAGAAATCAAAAATAAAAAAAAGAAACACCTATTTTTTATGCAAAAGAATAATCATTTTCATTTCTAATAATAAATGAGCACGATAAAAATTATTTTATATTTTTAAATTAATAGACAGAGTTTTTCTAAAATTAAACTTGATGTTTTCTTCGATTTATACAGGTCAAAAGTTAACAAAAGATTGTCGTAAATTTTACACAGTCTATACATGAGGCTTAAATTCATTTCCATTTTTTTCTTCTTATGATGATCAACGTTCCAATCAATCATTGGAGTAAATACTAAACTTTAACAACTAGTAAAAAAGGAGATTTTTTATGAGTAAACTACTAGGTGTTCTATTTATGGCTTTTACATTAGTATCTATCGGTCATGCTAAAGAACTAACATTTGAACAATTTCAAGAAAGTTGTGAGAACCCAGCTGCGTATGGATCACAAAATCCACCAGCAAAAATTAAATTACTTTGCCACGATGTGTACAATGCGTGGGAGCCAGTTGAGTCAGGAATCGTAAAGCTTTCTGAGTCAAGAATGATTTCTTCAGAATTATTTTCTGATAAGTATCATGTATCAACTGACAGCTATGACATTGCAGTTCCTGAAAGAAATGCAGTATGTCCTAGACTTAGAGAAGTTGTTCACACTGCAACTATCGAAATCGGAAAAACTTGTGCTGACGTAGCAGGTGAAGATGTAACTCTTGAAGACCTTTGTAGAGAAGCACTTGATTCTGCAATCGCTGAGAACCCTGACCTAGTTGAAACTGAAGCTAGTGGAAGAATGTTCTCTGTATGTGGAGACGCTACACAAAAACCATAATCATTTAAATGATTAATAGAACGGGGAGCATTAGCTCGCTCCCCTTCTTTTTTTTACAAAACGTAGGGAGTTAACAATGAAAAAATTAAATGCCTTGATGGTACTCACATGTGCCATCAGTTTTACCTCTTGTGAATTAGATGGTGAAACGAAAACAAAAACTGAATATGTCGAAGTTCAACCTGAATCTAGAACACAAAACACCAGATCTGTAACGAGCCAATATGGTGAGCTTAAGATAAATGCTGGAAGTGAAACACTTTCATCTCATATCACTCCTTGGTCTGGCTGGTGGTATCCACTAAGAGAAAGAGAGCTTTTTTATAATCCTAATGGTGACTCACCATTAGAAAAATACGATAATTATGTTAATAACCGTTACAACAAAAGCTCTGACGCTCGTTATTATGAAGAAACAATGATTTATAATGAAAGAGAAGCAACTTGGTCTGGACTCTGTCACGCATGGGCCGTTGCATCCGTTTTATATAAAGAGCCTAAAACGGGCACGAGTATGCATGGAGTTGATTTTACTGTTGGTGATAAAAAAGCACTCCTCATCAAAAGTTATGAAAATGTAAACTTAAAGCCCATTATTTTTGGTGAAAGAAATGATGGCGGTGACCATGACCCGATGGATATCTATCCTGATCAATTTCATCGTTTCGTTACAAAATGGTTAGGCGAAGAAAAGAAACCCTTTTTAATGGATTATGATCCTAGCTATCCAGTGTGGACAGTACCAGTATACAATGTAAAGTTTGATATAAAAGAAGAAAGCCCGACAGTTATGAATGTCGTAGCATGGGTCACATTAGCATCTCCACATGTAAGAGATAGAAACTATGTGGGTACAAAGCATAGTGTAAAAAAATATACTTATAATTTAATAGGTGAATATAATGGGAACACATTCAAAGTAACTGATGGTGAATGGACTGAAGGTTCTATCACTGATCACCCTGATTATGTAATTGCTTATCCAGAAAATGTAGAAAGGTCTACTTTTAATAAAGAACTCAATTTAGAAGTTATTGATGAGATTACTGGAGTAAAGAAAATATAAAAATGAGTATAGCAACTTGTTTTAAAATAGTAATTTGCATTTTGATGTCGACTCCCTACGAGTCGTATGCTCTGGGGGACGGGGAACATTCGGAGTTGAACAGCCTACAACATAAGAATGTTTCTCGTCCAACGGACGCCTCGAAGGGAATTAAAAGGGAAATGCTTGGAGCAACTGATGATTTCAATAGTTTCTACGAAACAGTTGCTGCAAACAATAACCCTATTACTCAAGTTGAAAAATTAGATCAACAAAAACTCACTAAGTCTCCCCTCCTCAATCAAGGGTGGAACTACTATTCTTTTTCAACGAAAGTAGGAGGAGCAGCTTTCAGAGAAGAACTTCTTAGTCTTGAAAGCTGGAAAGAAAGATATGATGAATATCTCAAATCTCCTACTGAAAAGTTGATACTTGAAAATAAAATCTCACAGCTCTCACCTATTGAGAAATATGAATACTTAATTGGAACAACAGAATATACGCTCACTCAAGAAGAATGGAAAAAAGGTGTAGATTTATATAATAGATTCCAAAAAGTTCCCTCTTGGGCAGGAGCATGTCATGGCACAGCTCCAGCGATCTTAAACTCAAAAGAACCAAATAAAGATATAACAGTGACATCGGCTGACGGTAAAAGGGTTGTCCATTTTTCCCTGAGAGATTTGAAAGTTCTTATTTCATATATTTGGGCCCATAATCCCGCACCTTTTGCCATGCTAGGACAGAGATGTAACTACCCTATGAGCACAGAGACCTATGACCAAGTTTCAAGCTGCTTTGATACCAATCCAGGTAGCTTCCACTTGGCCATGACAAATTTAGTAGGTAAAGATAATCAGGCTATTATCCTTGACACCAGCCCTGGCAAGGAAGTTTGGAATAGGCCTGTGCTACAATACGAGTATCAATACATAAATCCAATCACAAAAAGGCCTACCCAAAAATTGAGTAGTGCCCAAGTCGATATTAAAAAGTTTACCAACGACCCTTATAAACATAAGAGATCAAAAAAAGCTGTCACAGTGGTTGGTATCTGGATGAAAGTAAAGCTTTTGAGCGATATTCCACTAGAAGAAGAATCACCCAAAGAACCACTTCTTCGGGATATAGAATTTGTCTATGATCTTGAGATTGACCGCCTGGGACATATTGTTGGGGGTGAATGGCAAACGAAACAATTTCCCGATTTCGCATGGATAAACAAAGCCGGAACTCAACCTTTGACTATTTATGATCGTATCTGGAGAAGGTCTTATTCTAATTCTCATGTTCAGAGCCAGATCCCTCAAGCACTCAATCAAGTTGCACTGCAATCTCATGCCAGAGGGGCCATGTCTTATTATTTCTTAGAATATTTAACCTTACTGGCGCAATAAATTACTCTGCACAACTGCTTGGGCTGCGATCAATATTACTTCTAGGTGCCCTAATGTTTAAATCAGTACTAAACTCAACTCGAGGAAAATACTGTTGCATACTTTTAATAATTTTATTCATTGGAATTCCATAGTTAAAAGCAGAAGTACTCGTGGTTGAGCCGGCATTATGTAATGCGATCACCTTATGCTTATCTAGGGAAACAATAGGGCTTCCAGATGAACCAGGAAGAGTATCAGCTAAATGAGTGATACGAGATCCTCTGATATCAATAATATCTCCATAAGAGACGTATCTATCAATTTCACAATAAGGTTCATCGATATAGTTACAATTTTCTTGGACGACATACATGCTATTTCCTACTTCAGGAGCTTGAGTGTCTAAATAAACATAACCATGTTTGTCACCTGGGTTATTTTCACACTTAATTAACGCATAATCTAAGCTGGGCTTAGACCCTAAAAATGTACGACATTTATAGCTCTGTCTATTTTCATTCTCATCATAAAGATTAAATGTACTATTTTTGAGATCAGAAGCCCTCGTCACACAATGATTATTAGTCATAATCGTATCTTTATTAATTAAGAAAGCAGTACAGGAGGCAAACTGAGCAGGTAATTTTAACTGCCCCACCGCAAGTGAGTTCGCTCTTTGGTTATAATCATCAATCTCCTCACGACTAAACCAATCGAGCTCACCTCCAATAATAACCTTGTCGGTACTACAGGTGAGTGCTCCATCATTGCGACTTGAGCTTGAACTAGAGCTAGACTTTCCATCACTACAGGAAACCAGCAGAATACTAGATACAATAAAGGTAAAAAGAAATTTCAATTTCATAAACAACTCCTTTTGTTTTTGGAGTCGAACAGCCTGGATAATAGGATATTTAAATAAAGTGTAGATTTGTACACAGATATTAATAAAAATATACAAAGGATATTAATTTCGATAACTTAGATGCTATTTTATGGATGACATAATCTTACTTTAATTAAGTTTTCAAACATATGTAAAAGGTGTAGAACAGCATTGGGAGAGCGATCATGACAAAAAACATCCTTATTGCGGACGATTCAAAAGAAAATTTAAAACTTTGGGAAATATGCCTGAGACCAACAGGACTGATACCTATTTTAGCTAATGATGGCGATGAAGCCATTGAATTATTTAATTCAAACAAAATTGTTGCTGCAGTCCTCGATTTAAATATGCCTAAAAAAAATGGTTATGAGGTGATTGAGTATATCAAGTCAAAGGCTAAAGACTGTCCTGTTATTGCATCTACTGGTGAAGATTGTGAAACAATTAGTCAAAAATTAAAAACCGCAGGTTTTGATGATTATTTTGAAAAGCCTTTTGATTTTAAAATAGCTGTAGCTAAGCTTCATTCTCATGTGGAGTCACACATGAGTGCGAATGCTAGTGCATAGTATCTTCAATGTGAGATAAGTTTTCTTTTGAGAGCTGAATCTCATTTTTCAAAACACTATCCTGTGAGACGATTTCTGGGAATATGATCGAAAATGTGCTTCCCACTCCTCTCTCAGAAATACAGTCAAGTCTTGCTCCCATAAGCTCCGAGAGTTTCCAACAAATATTCATTCCTAGCCCCGTTCCCTTACCAGAAGAAGCCACGTGCTTTTCTTGAGAAAATTCTTGAAAAATTTGTTGTTGAAATTCTTTAGAAATTCCCGCTCCAGTATCATGGATGCTAAAACTTATTTCATTATTTTGAGTCTTTGAAACCTCTAAAAGTATATAACCTTTTTGAGTAAATTTTAGAGCATTACTTAAAAAATTGTTTAAAACCTGTTTAAGTCGATTTTTATCGGCCATAATCAAAGTGTCCTCTGGAAGATCACAAACAAATTTAAATTCTAGACCTTGGTTTTTTACAAGCTGAGACATCTGGCTTGAAAACAAACGAGCAAATTTAACCACATCAACTTTTGTACGACTGACAGTTAATTTACTTGCTTCTAATTTAGAAAAATCAAGAACATCATCTACAATCTGCTTCATATCTCCTGTAAGCTCCATAAGAACTTCTCCCAGATCAATTCCCTCTAAAAGTTCTGGTGATTCGGCCAGAAGCTTAGAGTAATTCATCAAGGCATTAAGAGGGTTCCGTACTTCGTGTGCAAGAAAGTTGATCAGATAATTTTTATCTTCGATGAGTTGAGTAACTTTTTTATTACTTTCCACGAGTTTATTATTTAAGCCAGTTATATATTTCGTTTTCTGTTCATAAGTTTGTTTATTTACAAATTGCTGAAAATCGTTTTGTAACAGCTCTAGACTATCAAATTTAAAGACACGATTTTCGTTAGCATTTTTCACTTCAAGTCTTTTTGATTGAATACTCAGCTCAACAAAGCCTAGCACCTCAAAGTGTTGCTGGAGAAAGCTACTAATTTTTTCGATTTTCTTTGAGAGACCAACATGACTAAAATCTCTATCTATAAGGACAGTATAAAATATCTCTTCCAATTGAAAGATATGAGACTTGTTTAATATAGGAAAGATAACTTCACTTCTCAACATTAACCTTTTTTGTGACTTTTACAATAGTCCCCTTCTCTGAAGACTCTAATTCGAATTGATCCATCAAGCGCTTTACTGCGGATAAGCCCAACCCTAAAGTATTTCCAGTAGTATAATTATCTTCTACTGCTTGTTGAATATTCTTTATACCAGGACCAGAATCTTTTGAGGTAACGCTTGCAAAGATTTCATGGTCAATATCAAAGATTGAGACTGTAATTTCACCATTTATCGCATACTTACAGAGATTTGTACCTAATTCAGATGTAGCCGTTACAACCTTACAAATGTCCACAGGACTTAAACCATTTTTATGTCCATAATTAAAAATATAATTGAGCAAAGGCAAAAGGTCTTTTTCGCTCTCAATCTTTTGAACAAGATTTAAATCATGGAGAGATTTGACTGCTGGCAAGGTTTACTCCCTGGGTCGTAATTGATAATGACAATTTATGAGACATACCAGTGTATTCAATTTCAAGGGCCAAAAGATGCAAACTTCCTACTAAATTATTTAAGGTCATAATTTCAGACTTAGATAAATAGACCACGTTGTTTAGATCAATTACAACTTTAGAGGTTCTATAGTTTGCCAATATATCATCGATGAGTGGAAAAATTTCTCCAGAACTCACAAACTCTAAAGATTCATGATCAATTACAATAGTAAGAAAGCCTTTATTGCTTGGCCTTAAACATTGATCCATTATTGTAGAGTCACCGCTTCTTTAATCTCGTAACCATTTTGATTTAAACAATATCTTAAAGCCTGCTGAATGGTAGTTCGTGTTTTCATTGCAGAGAAATCAACATTCATTGAAACTAAAGAATGGGCCACAGTTGCATTAAAACCAGAAATCACACACTCACATCCCATAAGAGATGCTGCTTTATTCAAATCAAAAATATGCTTTGCGACAGAACTGTCAATGGCATAAACACTTGAAATATCGACAATCATAAATGGTGAATCAGTGCGTTGAATCTCTTCTAGAGACTTTGTAATAAGTGATTCAGCTTTCGTTGAATCTAAAAAGCCTGAAATAGAAAGAAATAAAATCCCATCCCAAATTTTACTTATACTAATCAGTTCATTGTAATCTGTAGGAACTGAAGTATAAGCTGCACCTGAACCATTGCTTCCGTTAGTTGTTACTTCCATTCTGATCTCCTAAAGAAAAATTTGTACTTAATTTAACTAAGCTTAAGATAAATATCAAATTTCATTGGAGAAGTTGTGTAAGTTTTACCACATTTAAGAAAAAAAACTGAACATTTTCAAGAAAATCTTAAAACATGTTTATTTTTAAATCATAAAATTCATTCCTATCGCCGCTGATAAAGAATCGTTATTTAATTCTTCCGTGGAATTATTATACATGTCGACGATTTGTAGATCATTTAGCCCTACTTCATAAAAAACAGAATATTTCCTGCTAAGAATATATTGTCCTCCTAAGTAGATCAGTCCTCTAATTGATCCAATCTGGTAATAACTATCTGGGTAATCATCGTTCAAATAGGTTTTATACTGACTATTGAGAGCATGGTATATCGCTATACCGGTATGAAACTTATATTTTTTTTTCGTATACAAATTAAAGTTGTTTTTAACCGCAAGTGTATCCACCTCACTCAAAGACTGGGAACTTGGAACATGCCCATATAACAGTGCTATCTCATATATTGAGTTGATATCAAAGCCAAAGCCAGCGACATAGGTTCCTATTTCACCTGCATGTTGAAAGATTATTCTATCTACTCCGTCTTCCTTTGCGTTTGAAAGCGAGCTGAAGCAAAAAAATAAGAGGAAAAACTTATATATCCAAGAATTCATAAATAAATTCATCTCCTTTTTTTTCAAAGGACAAGACTTTCCTAAAAGCAGAACTACCTATAGTTAATCTTGTGGCTTTACCGAATGTCCCCTCTCCGGGATTATGATTATGTCCATTGATAACAAAAGGCACATTATAATTTGATGTGAGTTCTTTGAGCTGATTTATCTGCCCTTGAGAATATCTATCATCATCATCTAACTGGACATGTCCAATAAGTATGGCTTGCTCATAGTCATTTCGCTCTAGTTGTTCTCTAAGAAAACTTACATTGGGAACTTCTTCCTCGCGAGAACTTTCCCAATTATTATTGTTATGAATAATAAACAGAGTCGCACCTCTTAAAAAGCTAAAATTGAGTTTCCTGCTAAAAAGATTTTGATAAACAGCAGTACCATTGGAGAGCATATCATGATTACCAATTGCCACCACATAAGGAATATTTAATTCTTCGATAATTCCAAAAAACTTATCCCATTCTCGCTGCATGCCCAGGTTAGTTGCATCTCCTCCATGAATAACAAAATCAAAGTTTCTAGAGTTAATGAAATCTATTTGGTCTCTGAGATCATCATAATAATTATGAGTGTCAGAGATAAAGGCAATCTTAAAATCTTGTGTGACGAAGGACTCTTGAATAATCTCTATATTCTCAATATTCTTTTGAAGGTTTTCAGCATTCGTAGCATAGGGCGAATCAACAAACTGACCGCAACTTACTAAAAAAATCAATATGATAAGACTCATAACTTTCATTAATAAATTGTATAAGTTATATCTAATTTAAGAATCGCCTCTGTGATTAATATTTATGAAATTTCGTACACACCTTAAATTAATCGAGTTCATAAGCTATCGTCTTTTCAAACTCAGCTAATTCAGCATCCCAATGGGTGTGATTGGAATTCCTCACCTTCTCAATTTCTTTTTCTATGTCGTCTAGCTTTGAAGAAATTTCTGAGATGAGGTGTGTCCTTTGGTTTGTAAACTGACTTTCTTGATTTGTGAAGGTATTCACCTCAAGAACATTGAGTTTCATACGAATACTTTCTATTCTCTTTTCAATATTTCTTTTTGATTCGTTATAATGATTTTTAAAATAATGAGGAGTAGCGCTAAGACCGTTTAGAGAAAGAAGAACAATATAAAAGAAAAAGAATTTACTCATAGTTTATTTTTATAATCTATAGCAATGATATAATACATTACTAATGTCGCCAAAAAACCAAGAAGTAAAAATCCAAATAATAACTGAGCGAGACCTACACCAGCAATCAAAGCATCACCAAAGCCTAGTACAGCTGCAAAAATAGAAATGACAAAAAATAAAAAAGCCAAAACAAGCATCTCTTCTCCTTAAATCATACTTATTTTATGTTTTCCTCTTAGATTAAAAATGTCTTATCTAAGAAAGATTTGTGTAATTTTGTATACTAACCTTCTTGAGTTGAGCGTATATGGGCATAATTAAGAATGGCGACAAAAACACTTCCTCCAACCAAATTACCTAAAATCGATGCGAGTAGAAATTTGGACGCTTTATAATAGTTTGGATCTAAGCTATGGATGAGACCACCAAATATTTCAGCAGAGCCAGCTATAGAATGATGAAGCCCACCAATCCCAATGATAAAAGTCACAATATAAATACAAATAATTTGACTACTGGCAGGTGGTGTAGACATGACCAGCCATCCCCCTTGGGCCATAAGCCAACCAGCTAAAATTGCTGAAATAAAAATTTCGAAAAAACTATGATCAAGGAGATGGTGGGCGACTTCTAAAACCCCCTGTTTGACCATAATGACATTGTCAGCAGAAGCAATAAGTATTGAGCTAAGAGCAGTCCCCACTAAATTTCCAATCAGTACAATTGCCCATAATGAGAATAATGAAAATACAGATGCTCTCTTATCAAGAACGGGATAAACTGCCGTAGCGGTTTGTTCTGTAAAAAGCTGAGTTCCACTCATGATACATATTATAAAACCTAGCGGATAAACAATGGCCATGGCCAGCCGCTCTTGAATAAATACGTTGTCTCCATCAAATAATTGGGATGCAAAGGAAACGCACATGGCTGCAAAACCAAGAATAAGTCCTGCTGATATTGCAGAAATAAACAATGATAACTTAGAACGACAGTGTTGCTCATACCCCTCGATAATAGCTTTTTCTAAAATATCATCAGGGTGTCTAACAGCTTCATCCGTTCTCTTTATGATGACAGGTAGATAGTCTTTATCTTCTTTTTCTCTACTCTTAGTTCTGTGGGTTTTATGCTGTTTTCCCCTTTCATAGAGTTGTTTATCGGTGAGTATTAGAAATTTATCATCATCTTGATTCATATGTGTGTCCTCATAAAAAAAAAGGTAGTACTATAAATACTACCTTTAAAAACAATTTATATTTTATACTCTTTGTTTTTAACTTCTTGAAAATCTACCACCGATAAGTCCGGCAATAAGCCCTATTGCACCAGCTGTTAATGCTGAATGAAGAGGGTAATCTTTGATGACACGAACTGATTTATCTGCAGCATCTCTTGAGTTTGCAACAGCTTTTTTCGACATAATCGAAGCTTTTCTTTTCATTGTATCAAACTTGTTTCTAGCTTGGGGAAGTGCCCCACCATTTTCTCTAATGTCTTGCATTCTAACTCTTTCCATACGTTTCTCCTTTTGTCTAAAGTTATTGCAAATTCAATTATGCAGAAGGCCTAAGTGAAAATCACGCAATGTCTTTTTTAGAGATTGTGTAAGTTAATACAAATGGAAATATATTCGCAAAGCAGAAAGAATTGTTTGTTTCTACAGAATTAACACATTCTTGTTCCGAGCAAAATCAGTCAATTAGCATGATTGTCAATTAATCTAAACAAAACTCAAACAAATTATTCAATACAAGTATAAGGAGTTTACACAAAATAAATGGCAAGTTAACAATTTTGAATTGTTTTAAATTTTTATGAGAGGAAGGTAACGAAATGAATTCAACATTACTAGTAGAAGATTGTAAAGAAATCTATCAGTTAGTATCACAAGCAGTATCAGGGCCACTAGTTCAACTAGACTGGGCTCAGTCGGTCACAGAAGCAGAAAAAAGCCTGAAAGATAATCATTACGACATTGTTTTATTAGACATTGAACTTCCAGATGGAAGTGGATTAGAATTATGCTCAAAGATTCAAGCCATTTCTCCAGACTTAACCATATTTTTTCTCACAGGTCATAATGATCTATCTGAAAAAGTACTTGGCTTTTCTGCAGGAGCAGATGATTATATCACAAAACCATTCAACCCTCTTGAACTAAGAGCAAGAGTAGAAGCTAAATTAAAAAAACTAGAAATACTAAAAAAATCTGCTGATAGCTTAAAGTGGAAAGAAATACAAATCAATAAAGCCAGCCAACAAGTTAAAATTCTTGAAGGTGAAGATTACAAACAAATAGATTTAACCGCCTTAGAGTTTAAGCTCTTAACATATTTTGCTAACCGTCCTAGAGAAGTGATTGATCGAGATACTATGCTCAATGACATTTGGGGAAGAGATATTCATGTTTATTCTCGTTCTGTAGACACACATGTTAGTAAATTAAGGAAAAAGTTAAAACCAGTTTCGCATATCATTGAATCAGTTCATGGAGCAGGTTATAAATTTATGCCTACAGAATAAACGTGGAAGTAGCTTCTAGCAAATCAACACTCAATTCTATTAACCTATGCCTATTCTTGGCTTCATCAGTCATCATAGGCATAGGACTATACCAGACAAAGATGGTATTTATACCACTTTTCATAGCTTATATATTTTATTTACTTGTCACCCCACTTATTGAATTTCTAGGTCGCAGATTCAGTTTTCCTAAAAAAATCTATGCCACTATTATATTGATGTTCCTAGGAGTATTTTTCTTTCTCTTTTTTAAATATTTCTGGGAGTCAATTAATATTCTTATAAATGAATTTGACACTTATATAACTCAATTTAGAACTTTTGCAGAAAATTACTTGGCTCGACTCAAACAAAGAATCCCCATGATTAATACTGAAAATATGATGAGTGGTCCAATTGCAAGCATCATACAGTATTCAACGACAGGCATAAAAGATTTTATCCAAATTTTGACCTTATCTTTTATCTGCTCA
>CEQY01034760.1_pt1 | contig 21838 bp, 19 predicted proteins | sample 361391 | NCBI WGS metagenome assembly CEQY01 (sample SAMEA2621075, study PRJEB7988) | marine metagenome | isolation source: saline water (ENVO:00002010), including | reverse complement strand
GTTTCTCCATATACTGAAAATGACTCTCTTGTTGGAAATGCATCACTTACAAAATCAAACTCAAAGAAGAACCAAGGAGCTGGTCCTCCAACTGTGAAGCAATAATCAGCTCTGGCAAAAGGTTCTCCACAAACATATTGCAACTCTCCATCTAAGTCATTATCTCTGTAACCTCTGATATGATTTTCTATCTCATGCTCCATATAAAAAGCGCCTAGCGTCCAGTCTAGTTTTCCATTCATCGCAGGTTCGTTAGAAACTAAATTTATCTCAAACGTTTTTGTATCAACAAGAGATGTTTCTGGACGAAACTCTGCTCTTTGATATGTTGCACCTGTGCCAAGTCCGGGTATTGCAAGCACTGCATCACCATAGTTATGACGATCATTATCTCTTGTAACGGAGATGTCGTCCTCTTGAAGACTGGCCATGATTTTTAAATTCGCATATCCAAGATCAGATTCATAAATAGCAGCCATAACCGAAGATTCTAATTCATGATTTGAGATCGAATCCTGCTTTAGATCTCTTGGATTAGGAGTTAAATCATCAATACCCTTCATTGCAGATCCATTTCTGTCTACCTCAAACAATTGACCAAATAATCTTAATGAGGAATCATTACCAAGATCCATTAAAAAATCTGCACGAATACTAAAATTATTATCATCATCTAAATCTTGTCCGGTAATTAAGTTATCACTAAATCCATCTCTTTCAGTAGATGAAAATGAGAGTCTGGCGGCAGTTGAATCACCTAAAACGAAATTATTGGATAAACGGAACTTGGTTAAGCCAAAATTGCCAAAGCTAATGTCAGATTTTCCGAAATTACCTTCCATTGAAGGTTTTTTACTTATGACATTGATAACTCCACCTGTTGAGTTTTGCCCAAAAAGCGTGCCTTGCGGTCCACGAAGAACCTCAATTCTATCTACATCAATAAAGTCTGTTTGAAGAGAAAATGGAGATGCTATAAAAATACCATCCATATGAAATGCAACAGAGGGTGCTGCAATAGCGTTTTGGTTTGTTTCATTTCCAACACCTCTAATAGAAATAACTGTTTTATAGCCCTCATTCTTTGCAACAGTTACGCCTGGAACGATTGCACTCAAGTCAACAAATGAGTTTATATTTTTTGACTCAATATCTTCGCTACTGATAGCTGTTACGGCCTGAGAGACGTCTTGAACACTTTCTGATCTCTTTTCTGCGGTAACAAAGACTTCTTCAATTGTATTTTCTTGTGCAAATGAATAAGTCCAGAAAAAAAAGAAAGAGACTATAAGTAAAAAATGTTTATAAAAAAAATTGTAGTTCATGTGTTGCCCCAAGATTTTATTTAAGGATTTACAACCTTTGTGTTATTAAATAAGAATGCAATTTAAATGCCAAAATATTGAGGGAAATTTTTCAAAATATTTTAACTTTTATAAAACATCAAATTTATAAATTAATTTTTATTTGCCTTAAGTTATCTATGAACTTATAACAATCTAATAGTATAAGTTGTAAACTAAATTTTTAAATAGGAACATGTAATTTAATGCTTGAAAAATTATTTAAACTGAAAGAGTCCAATACCAACATTCAAACTGAACTGCTAGCAGGTTTTACGACATTCATAACAATGGCTTACATCATATTCGTTAATCCACAAATGATGTCCTCTACAGGCATGGATCTTGGCGCAAGTTTTGTGGGAACATGTATTGCAGCTGCTATCGCATGTATCTTTATGGGATTTTATGCTAACTGGCCAATTGGATTGGCACCGGGGATGGGCTTAAATGCTTTTTTTACCTTCACAGTAGTTGGCGAAATGGGTTATACATGGGAAATAGCTCTTGGGGCAGTGTTTTTAGCTGGAATTCTATTTTGGATCATGAGTGTTACACCAATAAGACAATGGATGTTAGAAAGCATACCTATGAATCTGAGAATTGCGATGGCTTCGGGGGTTGGTCTATTTATTGGACTCATTGGTTTAAAGAATGGAGGCATCATAATATCTAATGATGCGACTTTGCTGAGTATTGGAAATATCTTAGAGGTTGAAACATTGCTTTCGGTTCTCGGATTTCTATTGATTGCAGTCCTTTCGATTAGAAATGTTCCTGGTGCAATACTAATTGGGGTTATGGTCGTCACTATTTCATCGGTTCTGATTGGAGTAGTTCAATTTAAAGGATTGGTCTCTTACCCTCCAGCTTTCATGCCTGTATTTATGAAATTAGATATCTTGGGGGCACTAGATTTAGCAATGATAAGCGTAATAATGTCTTTTCTGTTTGTAAATTTATTTGACACTGCTGGGACGCTTCTTGGAGTCGCAAACCAAGCAAGATTAGTTGATAGTGACGGCAATGTTCATAATCTTGATAAAGCCTTAAAAGCTGATAGTTCTTCTAGCGCTTTTGGGGCATTTTTGGGCTGTGCACCAGTTACAAGTTATGTTGAAAGCTCTGCAGGAGTTGAGGTTGGAGGAAGAACAGGATTGACGGCTGTAACGGTTGGTTTTTTATTTTTAATCGCAATGTTTTTTTCACCACTTGCAAGTATAGTTCCGGCTCACGCCACTGCAGGAGCTTTGATTTATGTTGCAGTATTAATGATGAGTGGAATGGAAAAGCTTAATTGGTCAGACTCCTCTGAGCTTCTTCCAGCATTAATAATAATTGTAATGATCCCTTTAACATTCTCTATAGCAAATGGAATTGCCTTAGGATTTATTTCATATATTGTTCTAAAAATCGCATCGGGAGAATATAAAAAGATATCCTCAGGAGCATGGTTTTTAACCATAGTATTTATGTCTAAATTTATACTTTTATAATAAATTTTAACTAGCTTCTTTGATAATTCGGGGCTTCTTTTGTAATCATCACATCATGGACATGACTTTCAGTAATTCCTGCATTTGTAATTTCAACAAATTGAGTTTCTTTATGCATTTCAGCAATTGATATGCATCCAACATATCCCATACTTTGTCTAATACCACCTATCAATTGATTAATTACATTTACAACCCAGCCTTTGAATGGAACCCTTCCCTCTACTCCCTCGGGAACCATTTTTTCTAAGCTTATTCCATCTTGTGCATATCTATTTAAGTCATTTCTTTGAGACATGGCGCCAATTGAACCCATACCTCTGTAGGTTTTGAAGCTTCGCCCTTGATAAAGTTCAAGTTCACCAGGCGCCTCTTCAGTTCCAGCAAATATTCCTCCTAACATGACAGCATCTGCACCAGCTGCTAGGGCTTTAGATATGTCTCCTGAAAATCGGATGCCTCCATCGGCAATTAGTGGGACGCTATTTGATTTGAGTTTTTCTTTTATTGAAAGGATAGCTGTAATTTGAGGAACTCCAATTCCGGCAATGATTCTTGTTGTGCATATTGATCCTGGACCCATACCGATTTTAACTGAATCTACTCCAGCATCGATTAATGCTTGAGCTCCATCTGGTGTTGCGACATTACCCCCCATGATATCTATTTGAGGAAATTGTTTTTTTAAGATCTTGACAGTATCTAGAACATTTTTTGAGTGGCCATGAGCGCTATCAACCACAAAAAGATCAGCACCAGCATCTGCCAATGCGCTCGCTCTTTCAAGTGTATCGTTTCCAGTTCCCAAAGCAGCTCCAACTTGTAATTGACCTCTAGAATCTTTTGTTGCAAGTGGATGTTCAGCAGATTTATCAATATCTTTCATGGTTACAAGACCTGTTAAGATATCTTCATCACTTATAACAAGTATTTTTTCAATGCGATTGTTGTACATTAATTTTTTTACATCCTCTTGATCAAACCCTTCATTAACAGTGATTAATTTTTCACGAGGAGTCATAATAGAGGAAACCAATTCAGTAAGATCTTCTGCGTATCTAAAATCCCTTCTGGTAACTATTCCCATTAATTTTCCATCATCAACAACAGGCATTCCAGAAATGCTCAATTCACTTGTTAGCTTCATTAATTCGTTAATTGTTTTGGTTGATCTAATGGTGGTGGGATCACGGACAACGCCACTTTCGTATTTTTTTACTGTTTTAACCTCTAAGGCTTGATTCTCAATGGTATTGTTTTTATGAATGATGCCAATGCCTCCATTTTCAGCCAGTGCAATTGCCATTGCAGCCTCAGTTACTGTATCCATTGCAGCTGATACAAGAGGAATTTTTAATGTAATGTTTTTTGAAACTTTGGTCTCTAATTTAGCTTGAGCCGGTAGAAAGTCTGTATACCTTGGTAAAAGCAATACATCATCGAAAGTTAGAGCTTTATATTTGATCTTTTCCATAACGGATTATAACTCATGCTGTTAATGAAAAAAAGATAGCTAAAAACAAGTCTTATCAGACTGTTTATCTCTTGAAAAAAATTTACTGATTTATTTTACTGAATAATTCATCTGATTTCGCTGCACAAACAAAATCATTCATATGAAGACCCTTTATTTTGTGGGACCACCACTCTAAGCAAACTTGGCCCCACTCTATAGTTATTTTTGGATGATGATCTTCATTTTCTGAAAGATCTGCAATTAAATTCACAAATTCAAGAGTTTGAACATAATTACTAAACTGAAATGTTTTAACAAGTTTTGAGATTACTGATTTATCAATTATCCAGCCCTCAAGATCTTTGATAAGCTCAATTTGCTGTTCATCAGGAACTAATGGTGCCCCCAACTCACATGCAGTACATTTTTTTTCTGAAAGTTTAATTATATGCCTCCTTTTGTCAGCTTTGCAGGATTTAATAATACTTTTAACTTAGAAATGGGAAGGCCAGTCTCTTCGTGAGCCACGTCAATGATTGATTTTTTTTCTTTATAAGCTTTTTTAGCAATATGTGCTGCTTTTTCATAACCAATTTCTCTATTTAATGCGGTCACTAGAATAGGATTCATTCCTAGGGATTCTGCAATATTCTTTTTATTAACCTTAAAAGTTTTGATAGCTTTATTTGCCAAAATAGGCATTGAGTTAGACATCAAACTTATGCTTTTAAGCAAGTTGTATGCAATAACCGGAAGCATTACATTTAATTGAAAATTACCAGACTGGCTTGCAATTGAAACCGTTACATCGTTTCCAATAACATCTGCACAAGCCATAGCAATAGCTTCGGGTATTACAGGATTTACTTTACCTGGCATGATACTACTTCCAGGTTGCAATGCCTCAAGTTCTATTTCGCCTAATCCAGTTAATGGCCCGCTATTCATCCATCGTAAATCATTCGATATTTTTGTTAAAACTAAGCTTAGATTTTTGACACTTGATGATAACTGAGCTGCAGAGTCTTGCGCGCTCAAGGATTTAAAATAGTTTGAAGAAGTTTTTACTTCAAGCTTTGTTATTTTTTTTACTTCTGCAGCAAAAATTTTTCCAAAATCTTTATGTGCATTTACACCTGTCCCTATTGCAGTTCCTCCTTGAGGAAGAGAAGATATCTCTTTCAACGAGGACTTAAGGGATAATTTGCATGTTTTTAATTGCGCACTCCAGCCTGATAATTCTTGAGAAAAGTCAATTGGCATTGCGTCCATAAGATGTGTTCTTCCAGTTTTAATTTGACCCCTTAAAGATAATGCTTTTTTATCAATTACCCTTATTAAAAATTCTAATGAAGGTAGTAACTGACGATGTGAATCTAATAGGGCAGATATACAAATTGCGGTGGGAATTACGTCATTGCTGCTTTGACTCATATTTACATGATCATTTGCATTAATTTTAATTCGAGCTTTCCTAGAAGCTAAGTTAGAAATTACTTCATTTGCATTCATATTAGTGCTGGTGCCAGATCCAGTCTGAAATATGTCAAGCGGGAAGTGATTGTCATGTTTTCCTGATATAACTTCTTTTGCAGCGATTTTAATTGCCTTGGCTTTTCTAGCATCAAGTAGTTTTAGTTTTTGATTTGATGAAGCTGCGGCATGTTTGATTATTCCCAAAGCTTCTATAAAACTTCTGCCGAATGGAAATGCAAATTTGATTCCGCTGATCTTAAAGTTTTCGAGAGCACGCTGCGTTTGTGCACCCCACAAAGCATCATTAGGTACTTTTACTTCCCCCATTGTGTCTTTTTCAATCCTATATTTCATATTAGCTCCATAATTGGGTAAACTATTTTACACTTTAAGGAATTCATTATGGCAAAAGTTGTACCAATTAACATAGATATTAACAAAGGCAAGCTTCCTCAGAAACCAAAAGGCATCAATGAAACAGTTGAATGCTCTACAATAGAAGAAAAAAGAAGACATGAGTTAGAAAAACTTACCGCTGGTTTTAGGCTATTTTCTCATTTTGGCTATGATGAAGGTGTTGCCGGGCACATCACCGTCAGAGATCCAGAATTTTCAGATCATTTTTGGGTGAATCCAATTGGAGTTCACTTTGGTCAAATAAAAGTTTCAGATTTACTATTAGTAAATCATGAAGGTAATATTGTTCAAGGAGATAGATCCGTGAACATAGCCGCATTTACTATACACTCAAGGCTTCATATGGCTAGACCTGACGTAAATGCTGCCGCGCATTCTCATTCCATGTACGGTAAAACTTTTTCAACTTTAGGAAAATTTCTTGATCCTATATCTCAAGATTCGTGTGCTTTTTATGAAAGACAAGCAATCTATGACGATTTTTCAGGAGTCTCTGAAGATACAAGTGAAGGAGAAAGAATAGCTAATGCTCTTGGAGATAAGCAAGTTTTAATAATGCAAAATCACGGAATTCTTTCAACAGGCTCTTCAATAGATATCGCTTTATGGTATTTCTTATCACTTGAACGCTGCTGCCAATCTCAGCTAATGGCAGAAGCAGCAGGAACTCCTACTCTTATACCTCATGATACTGCAGTAAAGACTAGAGATTTTATAGCAAACGAATTAGCAGCATGGGCCAGTTTTCAACCTTTATACGACATGATAACTCAAAAAGAACCAGATTTATTTGACTAAAAAACTACTTTCCCAGTATTGCTTTTGTTTCTAGGCATTCATTCAGGCCACTTAATCCATGCTCTCTACCATTTCCGGAGGTCTTGAAACCTCCAAAAGGAGCTGCGGGACCTGTATTACCTCTATTTATACTAATCTGACCAGCTCTTATCTTTCTGGCAACATCCTTGGCGTGATTTTCATCTCCTGATTGGACATATCCAGCTAAACCATATTCTGTATCATTAGCAATATCAATTGCTTCATCCTCTGTTTCGTACTTTAGGATACTAAGAACAGGACCAAATATTTCCTCTCTGGCTATAGTCATATCATTGGTTACATCAGCAAAAACAGTTGGTTTAACAAAATAACCTTCCGACATTCCATCTGGTCGCCCAAGTCCTCCTGCAACAAGTCTCGCACCTTCATCGATTCCAATTTGGATCAATCTTTGAACTTTTTCATACTGAACTTTGTTAGAGATAGGCCCGATTTTTACTCCCTCATCTTCGGGAGCACCGACCACAGTAGAATTCGCAACCTTAGCAGCAATCTCCACTGCTTTATCATAATTGATTGATGAAACTAACATCCTTGTTGGAGCATTGCACGATTGACCAGTATTCATAAAGCAATGATTTGCACCAGCTGCCACGGCCTTTTCTATATCAGCATCATCCAAAACAATATTAGCTGATTTGCCACCAAGCTCCTGAGCAACTCTTTTAACAGTTGGAGCAGACGCTATTGCCACAGCTACTCCAGCTCTTGTGGAGCCAGTAAAGTGCATCATATCAATGTCCTCATGTTCAGAAAGAGCAGCTCCTACAATTGGGCCCATGCCATTAACTAGATTGAAAACCCCGGCAGGCACTTTTGCAGAATCTAAGATTTCAGCAAATATAATGCCACAAAATGGAGTTATCTCGCTTGGCTTCAAAACCATAGTACATCCTGACGCAATTGCTGAAGCAACTTTTGTACACATTTGATTCATAGGCCAGTTCCATGGAGTTATCATTCCGATAACACCAATTGGCTCCTTTCGTAAAATATATTCATTTTCAGTTGTTTCAAATTCAAACTTCTTAAGGACTTCTAGCGTATCTTTAAAGTGTGATAAGCCTGACGTAACTTGAGCTACATTGGATAACCACAGAGGTGCTCCCATTTCCGCAGAAATTGTTTTTGCAAGTTCTTCAGATCTTTTTTCATACTCTGAGATAATATTTTCAAGCAAAGTAATTCTTTCTTGCTTAGAAGAATAGCTAAATGATTTAAATGCTTCTTTTGCTGCTGCTACTGCTTGATCAATATCTTCTTTAGTGCCTGCAGCAATTGTTCCTATTATTGATTCATCTGAAGGATTAATGACTTCAATAATTTCAGAGCCCATTGAATCAACCCATTCACCGTTAATATAAAATTTGTGCATTTCTTTCATAAAATTTTCCTATATTTGAAATAAATTATAACTAAAGAAATTATGCATCTCTAGTTTGGTTATTCTCTTTAAAAACTTCAATAGCTCTTAATCTTGAAGATTTTAGATCTAATATTGGGGAGGGATAATTATAACTTGTTAGAAGATCAGTTTGAGGCAGATGAACTTCTTTGCTAGAGAGCATATTCAACTCAGGTATAAATTGTTTAATGAATTTACCTTCAGGATCAAAGTTCTGAGACTGAGTAATTGGATTAAAAATCCTAAAATAAGGAGCTGCATCTGTTCCGGTTGATGCACTCCATTGCCAACCACCATTATTAGACGCAAAATCTCCATCTATCAAATTTTCCATAAAAAATCTTTCGCCTAGTCTCCAATCATGGAGCATATTTTTTGTAAAAAACATTGCCACCACCATTCTTAATCTATTGTGCATCCAGCCTTCGGCAAGCATTTGTCTTATACCTGCATCAACAATCGGGAAACCAGTATTTCCAGAATAGAAAGCTTGTAACTCTTTTTCAGAGTGTCTCCATTCAAGATTCTCAGTATGAATTTGAAAAGGTCTATTTTTACTAACTCTAGGAAAACAGTGCATTATATTTCTATAAAATTCTCTCCAAACTATCTCATCAATCCATTTACAAATTCCTTTAATCCCTGAAGTAAATTCATAATTATTAAGCTTTAAACCTTCTAAAATACATCTTCTTGGAGAGAGAATGCCTAACGCAAGATATGGAGAAATTCTGCTTGTTCCATCCAAGATTGGAGTATTCCTTGATTCACTGTATGCCTCTGCTTTTAAATTTAAAAAATTTAAAAGTCTTTCTTGAGCCGCATCCTCTCCAGCTGGCCAAAGTGTAATATTTACTGAGTGAGTTTTTGTAAATTCTATCTTAGATAAATCACTTTTAATCTCAATGGGTTTTTTAATACAATCTTTGTTCTTGATATTTAAAAAATCCATTTCAAAATTTTCAACCCATCTTCTTTTGAAAGGCGTAAAAACAGAAAAAGGTTTACCTTGTCCTGTTTTAAGAAATCCTGGCTTATAAATTACCTGATCATCAAATCTTGAAGTATTGATATTTTGTTTCGCAAGCATTGTGCAAGATTGTAAGTCTCTTTTAGTTTCATTAACTCCAAATTCATTATTCCAAAAAATATGTTGCACTTTATTAGATGTTGCAAATAAACATAGATCTGTTGGCAAAGACTCAAAGCTATTTGTGTCTATAACTACTAATGGGATATTAAACTTTGAAAGTGACTGCTCTAAAAGAATTAAATTCTTTTCAAGAAACTCAAGCTTAACATTTGATTCATTGTGTGCCTTCCATTGAGTTTGAGAAAAAATATATACTCCAATGACCTCATCGCACTTATCCAATGCATTATATAATGCAGGATTGTCATCAATCCTTAAATCTGTTCTAAACCAAATAATGCCTCTCATAAAATAGGATTCTACTTAATATATTTTTTTTTGTATAAATCTAAAAATTGATCGCTCAACATAAATTTTTCAACCCTCTTTAAATCTTTCGGAGTGTCAACGCCTAGAATTTCAGAGCTAGATAAAACTCCTTGAATTGAAAAATCATTTTCAATTAGTCTCATCATATCTACAGATTCAACTTCTTCAAGAACTGTAGAAGAAAGACTAGCATAATTTTGCAAAGCTTCTTTTGTAAAACCAATCATCCCCAGTTGTCTGAACCCGTTGGTTGAATCATGAGGGATAAGTGATCTTGAAAAAAAATGGATATTAAAGTTTTTGTCAAAAACCACTTTCACAACATTTGGATCCTGAAGACCTGCTTCTGTAACTGGAAAAATTAAATTTACTACATCATGTTCTTTATTTAAAAATGCATTTTTAAGATTACAAATATCATCAGGAAGAATTTGAGGTTCATCACCCTGTAATAATAAAATTAAATCATATTCAAAACCTTTATTTTCAAGAATATCTAATGTTTCTTTTGCGCGATCAGTAGCTCTTTGGTGAGAATGGCTTGTTAAGACAAAGGGAATCTCAAATAAATTTGCCCAATCTATAATCTCTTGATCAGGTGTTGCAATTACTAAATTGTCGCAAGCATCTGATAAAACTGCTCTTTCATAACAATGAGCTAGCATGGGAATATCAAGGATTTTTTCAAGTGGTTTTCCCGGAAAACGAGATGAAGACATTCTGGCTGGAATAACTCCTAATGTATTTTTCATTTGTCGTTGAAGGGTAATCTTGAGGTGACATCTAACATTCTAATATCAACACTGAAAGCAATCATGTTATATCCTCTATCTTGAAGTTCATAAATTTTGTTTTTTTCTGGCTCAACAAGATGATATCCGCATTTGATACCTTCATTTTTTGCTGCTGACAGTATGATATTTTCAGCATTATAAAATTCATCAGTATCAAATTTCCCTGGATTGTTTAAAGATGCTGAAAGATCATATGGACCAATAAAATAACCGTTTATATTTTGAGAAAAAATTTCTTTGCAATTTTTTAAACCTTTTTTTGATTCAATCTGAACATATATCTCGATTTCATTTACTGTTTGATTGATATATTTATTTTTTGCTTCATTGTCTCCATATCCTTGTGCTCGAGCAAGGCCCATGCCCCTAGTCCCATTTGGCGGATATTGACATGCAGAAATTATACTTTCTGTCTGATTAAGAGTTTCTATCATGGGAGCCAAAATTCCTTTTGCTCCAGCATCTAAAACTCTTTTTATCTGAGAATTATCATGTGCCGATAACCTAACAAATGGCTTTGAACCTGCTAAATCTATCACTCTAATAAGCTTTTCAGCTTGATTGATACCAATGCAACTGTGCTCAAGATCAATCACAATCCATTCATAACCAGCATTAGCAAAGATTTCAGCTATAGATTCACTGGGCAAACTAAGCCATGTACCAATAGAAGTTTTACTCATAAGGTTGATCTGTTAAGTGATACTAATATTATCATCTAATCCATTGATGGCAGCCATCCCCATCGAGAGAATACCCTCATTTGTGAGACTGGAGCGATGTGATGTTCCAAAAAAGTTCTTTAGTTCAAATAAGGGATTATCAAAAGCAGGCTCTTGCTTATAAACATCAAATCCTGCGTAACTAGAAGGATTTTCCGATAGGAAAATATGAAGATCCCTTTCATTTACAATTCCGCCTCTTGCAGTGTTAATAATACAAACATTTTTCTTTAATTTATTAAGCTCAACTATTGAAATTATATTCTTTGTTTCGGGCGTCAAAGGAAGGTGTATGCTCAATATATCCGATTCTTTAAAAACTTGTTCTAAAGACATCTGATTAATTAAACTCGGTTCAAAATTCATCTTTGATGAAATATCTGCAATCTCTTTCTTGGAAAAATTTTTTTCATCATAAAATATGATCTTGCAATTAAAAGGTCGCAAAAGAGACGCTAATTTTTGACCAATATTTCCAAATCCTAGCAATCCAATATTTTTTCCATAAAGCTCTGATCCTTTTTCTTGCGACCAGTTTCCATTCATTATATCTATACTATTATCATGAATTTTTTTAAGACCAATTAGTATCAAAGTAAGCGCTAATTCTGCAACACTTTGTTTATTTACACCGGGCGTAAATCCTAATCTGATATTTCTTTTTTTAAGAAGACTTAAATCAAGATTGTTTAAACCGACTCCGTATTTACTAATAACTTTTAATTTGGTGAGTTTTTCAAGAACTGACTCAGACAAGTCCTCTATACCAATAATTGCTTTAGTTGCTGGCATTAAAAATTCAACCAGCTCATCTCCTTTTAGAGTTTTACCAAAGTTGTTAAGTAATACTGATGAATACTTACTTTGAAGATTTTTTACTAATCTATCATTTTGAGAGAAGGATCTTGATGCAACTGCAACTGTATCTAATTTATTCAAATTATTGTTCTATTTTTTTGTTAGTAAACTTTGCATCAACTCGATAATCAGTTTGCATGTTGGTAATAAATGCAATGCCTCCTGCTGCATTTACAATAGCCGCGCCAGCTGCAATATCCCAAATAAAAATTCCATTCTCTTGATAAGTCTCTGCTTTTCCAGAGGCAACATAGCAAGCTGCCATAGCTGCGGATCCAATCATTCTAATTTTTTTCCATGCCTGAAAATTAGCTATCATTTCACTGAACTCAGTATCAGAGTAATTTGTTTTAGCTGGAATTCCAGTAACTAATGTTGATTCGCTTTTCAACGAAATAGATGAAACTCTAATTTCCTTATCATTCATATATGCCCTTGATTCTTTATGACCACAATATATTTCATGATGATTAAAGTCATATATTACTCCAAGTATGGGAGTCATATTTTGTATTAATGCAATTGAAACGCAGCTTATGGGAATACCTCTCAAAAAATTTGATGTCCCATCAAGCGGATCAACAACCCAATATAGATCTTCAAGATCTCCACTGAAACCACTCTCTTCTCCTAAAATTGGATAAGAGCTGTTAGAGCTAATATGATCTTTGATCAGTTTTTCAGAATCAATGTCCAATTGAAGCTTTAGATCTCGCCCAGCATTTGATAATACTTCTAAATTTTTTCCCTGTTCATTTAGTATGAACTCTCCAGCGAGCAAAGCAGCAGATTTTGCATTTTCTAAACATTGATTTAAATCAAGCATCCAAGAACTTTTCTCTAAAATAAGAACCAATCAGACCGCAAACTACCATGTGTAAATCTTCGGCCGGACCGTACTCACCAACTTTAGTTGGAACATGAATATTTAAATTACAATTTTCTTTTAAATATCCTCCATCAAAGGCAGTTAATCCCACTACAAAAATATTATTTTTTTTAGCATATTCAACAGCTTTAATTAAATTTTTTGAGTTACCTGATGCGGAAATACAAACAATATTATCTCCTGGCTTCGCCAATGTTTGAAGCTGTTGCAAAAAAATATTGTCGTATCCATCATCATTTGCAATGGCAGTTATAACTGCTTGATTATCACAAAGACTTATTGCTCGAAATGGTTTTTCAAATTGTCGACTCCCAAGTGACACATCATTAACGAAATGAGTGGCAGTTGATGCACTTCCGCCATTGCCAAGAAAAAACGTTGTTGTTTTAGAATCTCTAGATTTCAGAAGTAAGTCTGCAAATTTACCTATGGCTTCTCTATCTAATTGAGATATTAGATCAGTAAGATACTTTAGATATTTTTCGGAATAAGACGAAGATGTATTCATAATTGGTCCAATTTTAGTTATAGTATTTCTTTTTCCATTCAGGATCAGCTTTATAGATAGTTTCAACTAACTTCATAGTTTCAATCGCATCGTCAATACTTCCTCTCTCAATATCTAGATTGTTAGTTAAACAATGTGAAAAATACTTTATCTCATTATCCCATGATACATCTTCATTATATTTTTTAGTTGACTCATCTGGGATTCCTTTATCTTTTTCAGGATTAGATGTGATTATTCGAAGCGTTTCATCTCCATAACTTTTTGAGCCAGTAAGTAAGCCCCCTAGAACCAGCGAACCTTTTTGAAGAGTAATTTCTAAATTAAATACGTGTCTCCACTGAGTAGCAGATGAATGGACCTGAGCAATTACGCCATTTGGAGATTGCATCAAAACATATGCATTATCCTCGACATCAAAATTCCAAAATGCATTATTAACAAATGAAAAAACATTTGAGAAATTTTCACCAGATAAATATCTAATTAAATCGAGCATATGTATTCCTTGATCGAGCAATATTCCTCCACCTGACTCCTCTCTTTTAGTCCTCCAATCAGTTTGATTGAAACTTATCATTTGAGATTTTCCGTATACACCTTTTAAATTGATAATACTTCCATAAACTTTGCTATCAATTATTGATTTGGCTTCTTCCACAGAAAGATGAAATCTATGATTAAAGCCATACATCAGCTTGGAGTTAGGAGATTGCATATATTTTTTTTGAACTTGCATTAATTCCTTGAGGTTTCGTGCAGGCGGTTTTTCACAAAATACATTTAATCCTTTACTTAAACTCATAGAAACAGCGTCTGAAGCATACTTATTAGGAAGACTTATAAAAATAACATCTAAATCAGCCTTTAAAATAAGATCATGATAATTGTCAAAAACATTTATGCCTTGAGGAATTTCACCCCTTGCAGCTGGGTTTATTTCGGAAATATCCGTTACTTTAAAAGAAGTGTTTTTGATTATTGAAGAATATCTTTTTTTTCCAACAACACCATATCCGGCTATACCTACCCTCATGTTAATTATTTATATGTAATTCTATAAATAACATTTGCCTTATCATCAGAAAGTAATAAGCTACCATCACTTTTCATGATGGGTGCCGATGGTCTACCAGAAACCTTTTCATCTCTGAGCCAACCACTTACAAAGTCGGATGTGTTTAAAACATTACCCTCCTCATCAATCTGAACGCGAATTAGTTTATAGCCGACTTTTTCAGTGCGATTCCATGACCCATGCAATGCTATAAAAAGATTATTTTTCATTCTTTCAGGAAACATATCACCATTGTAGAAACTAACTCCTGTAGGAGCGACGTGGGCGCCTAGTTCTAATATAGGATCTACAAAGTCATATCCAGGATTAATATCGCCAAACTCAGGATCAATTACATCTGATGCATGTTTAAATGGATAACCAAAAAATTGACCCTCAAAATCTAGTCTATTTAACTCACAAGATGGAGAGTCGTCGCCAAGCCAATCTCTTCCATTATCAGTGAAATAGAGTTTTTTACTTACTGGATGAAAATCAAATCCAACAGTATTTCTTACTCCTTTAGCTGCGTAACTTAGATCCCCATCTTTATATTTTAAAATTGAAGCAAATTGGGGATTCTTTGATAAACAAATATTACATGGAGCACCAACATTAAAATAAAGACTTCCATCTTGGTCATGTTGCAACCATTTCCAACCATGCCATCTATCGTCTGGTAAATTATCTACTACCAAAATTCTTTCAGGTTGCTTCGAATTTACGGAATAATTAGCAATCCAATCTTCAATATTTTCAATTTTCCAGATTCGGCTTATTTCAGAAAAATATAAGTCACCATTAAACAAACTCACCCCTGTGGAATAAGTAAGCCCGTCTGCAACAATAATTTTTAAATCAACCCTGCCATTATTATCGAGATCCCTAAGTGCTAAAATCTTACCGTTCCTTTCACCTACGAAAATTGTTCCATTTTTTCCTTCAGCCATTTGTCTTGGTGAATCTAGGTTATCTGCATAAATTGAAATATTGAATCCAGGTTCAAGAACTAAATCTTTTAAGATATCTGCAAAAGCAGATCCACTAAAAGACAACAGACAACTAGTAATAGTTAAAATCATGTAATTTTTCATCGATTAAAGCCCTCAACATTTTCAGTTAATATATTTAGGATTCCTTCATTATCATAATTTGATATATATGATTGAATTTTTTCAATGATAGGGGCTAATTTTTTATAATCAATAAATGTTTCATTAGCCTTAAAAATTTTATTATTTTGAGTCTTTATTTCTGAACCAGAGATAAGTAATTCTTCATACATTTTTTCGCCTGGCCTGAGCCCAACTTCAATTATCTGTATGCCATCATCATCGCGATTTTCAACATAATTTCTTCCAGATAGATGAATCATCTTTTTTGCTAGATCATAAATTTTCACTTGTTCGCCCATGTCTAAAATAAAAACCTCTCCTCCTTTGGCCATTTCACCTGCCTGAAGGACTAAACTTGATGCCTCAGGAATAGTCATAAAATATCTTTTTACCTCTTTATCAGTTACTGTCACTGGTCCACCTTGTGAAATTTGATCAAGGAACAAAGGAATAACTGAACCGGAAGAATTTATTACATTTCCAAACCTAACCATACTAAATTTTGTAATTGTTGATTTATCATTTATTGATTGAATAATTATCTCTGCAAATCTTTTTGTAGCGCCCATAACATTAGAAGGTCGAACCGCCTTGTCAGTAGAAATCATAACAAAAGAGCTTACCTGATTATCAAGTGAAACTTGAGCAAGATTATTTGTGCCAAGAATATTATTCTCAGCTGCTTTTGCTAAATTATTTTGATCTTCCACCAAAGGGACATGTTTATATGCAGCTGCATGATATACATGATCTATTTTAAATTTCTGAAAAACATACTCTAAGTTTTCTTTATCTCGAATATCGCCAAGTATAGGAATAACTTTCGATTGCAGTTTTTTCGAATCAATTAATGATTTACATTCTCTATCTATTTGAAAAAGACTGTATTCAGAAAGCTCAAATAAAATTACTTGCTTAGGATTACTTAATAATAATTGTCTTGTTATTTCAGAGCCTATTGAGCCCCCTGCGCCAGAAATGAAAAAATTTTTTGATTCGACGTTCCCTAATTTGGCACTAGATATTCTTGCTCCAGGTAAAATATCATCAATCGATAGTTCCTGGATATCGGTCATCTTTTTTTGATCGGAAATTAACTCAGTTAATGTTGGAACAGTTCTGACAGCAACTTTCATTGTCTCTAAATCAGCAATTATTTTTCTTCTTTTATCTGTCTTTATATTGGGCAAAGCCAGGAAAACCTGTAAATTTTCATGCTTATCTTTAAGATCCTCTAAATTCTTAAACTTTGAAATGATTGGAACATTATTAATTTGCAAATTTTTAAATTTTGGAGAGTCATCGTAGATTGCAATTACGTTTTTTAAAGGATCATTTTGAAATGCATCTAATAAAGCTTTAGCAGATTTTCCTGAACCAAAGATAACAACTGGTAATGCATTTTCATTTTTTTGGTAAGGGTATAAAAAGTATTTTGCTACATCTCTAGAGATATTAATAAATGCATATAAAACAGCTGATAAAAGCAATCCCTGCAAAAGAATTACAGATAATAAACTTGTTTTTATTAAATCAAATTGCAATATATAAATTGCTGCCCAAGAAAATCCAAAAATTAAAGATCCTGAAACACAAAGAAAAATTGAATCTCGTGAATCAAAGAATCGTATTAATGATCTGTAATATCCAAAAAAATAAAAATATGAAACAAAGAAAATAGCCGGGAAAATGAAAGAATATATTTGAGAGGAAATTAAGCTTATTAAGTTTACAGCCGCGTTACTTGAAATAATTGATGCCATAGGAGGTCCAAAAACTAGCCAGCATGCAAAAGCTAAAAATAAATCGTTTAACAAAACTAAAATAGTTTTTTGGGGCCTTGATAACGAGTTAAGCTTTTGTCCAATTAAATTCATGTTTGTTATATTTTACTCAATGGAAAAGTTTTAAAGAAAAGTCTTTTTAAACTTTTCAGTAGAAATATTAAAATTTCCATATAATTGACATAAGATTAATTGTAATCTATTTAATTTCATCATTAAGTTAAAAAGGAAATTTGGAAGATAAATAATTTTTGGTTTTTTGTTTAGCTGGGCGCCAATTTTTCTTATAAGATCATTTGTTGATATAGCTTCATCATCTCCTAAATTAAATGTGGAATTATTAATTTTGGTTGTATCATCAAGAAAAATTTTAATGGAAGAAAGCAACAATCCATAAGATAAAAAACTTCTTTTATTATTATCCCCGATTTGAAATGACGGAATTGGGATACCATTTTTAATTCCGAAAAATAATTTTGCAAGATTGGAATTTGAATTCTCCAGAATAAGAGGAGGCAATCGTAAAATAATATAATTAAAATTTAAGATAGAGGAGAATTCTTTGATTAAATTTTCGCATTTCATTTTTGCCTCTCCATAAAAACTTTTTGGCTCCAAAGCAAAGTCTTCTGCAAATTTACTTATGTCAAAAGAGTTTTCTCCGTAAACCTTAATTGAGCTAAAAAAGATTACGTTATTACATTTCATAGCCTCCATTAATTCAATTACACTTTTACATAAATTGATCTCCTCATCTATTTGAGATTCATTTAAATTTGAATTGATAGAGGCAAGATGAAGAACCACATCAGCGTCCAAAATAATTTTGCCTGAAATAATTTCTTCGAATAAAAAAATATTTTCGTCGTGAATGGAAAGAGTAGAGGAAATAGATATAACTTTATGTCCTGCAACCTTGAGGTCATTTACTAGAACAGACCCTATCGATCCCGATGACCCAGTTAAAGCAATATTCATATATATGATTTAAAATAAAAAATTATTTTACCCTACAAAATGATGCTAAAAAAAATTATTAAAATTATTAGAAACATTATTTGTTTAGTTGGCTTGATATGTTTGAGTCCGCTTTTAATTATTGCGGGATTGATAATTATTTTTGAAGACGGCTTCCCTGTTTTCTTCGTTCAAGAAAGAATTGGTTTGAATAAACATATTTTCAATATGATAAAAATTAGAACGCTTAGAAAGAATACACCAAATATTGGCACTCATGAGCTAAAAGAATCCAATATGCTTAAAAACGGAAAGTGGATAAGAAAATTAAAGCTTGATGAATTTCCTCAGTTAATAAATGTTCTCAAAGGTGACATAAATTTAGTGGGGCCAAGACCTGGACTACTTACTCAAGGGGAGCTGACGCAAGAAAGATCTCAAAGAGATATTTACAGGATTAAACCCGGTATTACAGGATTAGCACAAATACTCGGATATGATATGAGTGATCCTAAAAAACTTGCTGAAATTGATGAAGCATATATTATAAATAAATCTTTTATTTCGGATTTCAATATTATTGTTGGAACCTTCTTAAATTACCCAAAGCGAAACTTAAAGAAAAAATTTAAAATATGCTAAAAAATTTATTCAATAAAAAGCCTACTGCAGATCTAATTGATTCTCATGAGGAAGCAGATGTTGTATTAAGGCTTATGTTTGAAATAGCTATAAGTGATGGAAATCTTGACGAAGCTGAGTTAAAAATAATTAAAGACAGAGCTAGTGCAATTTCAGGCAAGGATACAAAAGTTTCAACAATCATCAAAAAAATTATTGATGAGGCCCAAGAATCGGTTTCCTTTTATCCTTTTGTAAAAAAAATTAATGAGACTCATAACAATGATGAAAAAAAAGATTTACTAAAAATATTATGGGAATTAGTTACTGCTGATTCTGTTGTTGATGCATACGAAGAAAATTTATATTTTAAGATAGCTGAGTTATTAAAAATAAAAAGGGTTACAGCAAATAAAATCAAACAACAAAATTCTGCTTAAGGCTTATTTAAATATATGGGTGATGACCAAGCCCTCTCATTAGTTAAGCTTAAGCAATTGTCATTGAGATCAGTTCTAAAACTTCCTTTACAAAGTTTAAACTCTTTTCTGTCCGATATAGATGATCCATTGATTGCTGGAGTTGATTCTTGTATTACCCTCACGTAATAAACACTGTCTCGAGAATAATTTTGATCTTCAAATTCAACGATGCATTCACCTGTACCGTTACATGGAATTTTCTTCCATGGATCCTGAATTAGGGGTTTTATAGATTCACCAGAGTATGATTGTGGAGTAATTTTGATTACTTCTATATGTTCAATCACATGTCTTTTATTGGATGGATTATAGCATTCTCCTGCACAAAGATATTCCAATCTATCCGATGAAAGCGCATCCACTGATTCACTTGAACAACCACTATCTTGTATAAAGCTTCCAGCAGCTTTTACAATAAATCTTGGATTTTGACTCATTGTAATTTCTGATCCCATAGGGGCCTTGCCTTGAGGTGAATTTATCAAGTCAAACCATAGCAATATTCGAGGTCCGCTCGTGCCATAAACATTTTTATTTTTTAGAGCAGACCAAATTGCATCTTTTCCCCTTCCTTTTGCATGAACAGCTAAGATTCCTCCTGGATAAACAAAACTTGAGACCCTCTCACTATCAGGCTGACTTTCACCTGGTATAATTTTAGGAATCTCTGGGAAACTTGGATCCTCAGCTTTATATTTGTATTCCCATAATTTGGATTTTACTCCGGTAGCGAAAGTCATTTTTCGTCTCTCATATTGTTTATAACCTGTTCCGGGTCGAGCAGTATGATCATCTGTGGATGCTATAAAACCAAAGTTATATCTTTGAGGATTTTCTTCAGAATCATCAAAATTTGAAATCGCTAATGCATATTGTGCAGATTGTTTCGGTCTATAATTAAATGAAGGTTTAAAACAATCAGTGCATTGATCACAGCTTAACCATTCTTCTGGTTTAGCCTCTGGAAAAACCATATTAGTATAGGGGCCCCCAGCTAGAGTATATTTTTTTGCTAGCTCTACTCTAGCGCTGCATTCCTCCTCAGAAAGACCTTCACAGCGTTTTTTTTGCATTTCACCTGCTTGCCAGCAACATGGCAAAAAATTATCAGTCGGCTCAGGACAAATCATTTCGTTATCTTGTAGAAAATTTACTGATGCTATATCTCTATACTCTTCACTGTTACCATGACCCGACATTATTTCTAATAAAATCTGTTTCTCAGGATCATGACCTTCTTCACTCAAACGTTTATCCCAAGAAGTTCCTAGGGGCACATGATATCCCCAAGTCTGACCGTGTGGTATAACAATACTGTCATAATTCCATTCATCAAGTTTAGCAAAGAGTTCTTTAGGTGAACTTGCATACTCATAACAGTTAAGTGGTAATTCAGTTGATGAAATTCCTTCCTCACAGTAGGGAATGCTCCTTACTTCATTCAAAAGCCATTTCAAATCTGAATAGCGTTTAAAATTAAAAACATCTAACCATCTGGCACCTACTGCCTGCTCAGTGGTGTCAAAAACTCCTAATCCAGAGTTAGGAGTTCTGGCTCCAATTGGCCTCGCAGGCAAATTATAAATATCTTTAAAGATTACATTTCTATGACCCCAATGATTTTCTTTTGTCGTTCCAATTTGAGTCCACTCCCAACCAGGAAAAACAACTAAATCATTTGTTATGGGATCGTCATTTGAAACATTGCATTGCTCAACAATCTTATTTTGCTGACGCCAATGCTCAGGAGTTAATCCTTCTGCATGATCATTAAAACTAAAAAAATCGAGATTTGCACAATATCGTGCAAAATCACAAGCCATAGAACTATCATGCACTCCTTGAAGACCCATCATTGGTAATTCTAAGGTGAAGGCATCTATTGAATAAGTTGTATGAACATGCAAATCCCCAAATAAAATTTGGGTTGTATCTCTTATCTCATCTCCAAATAATGAATCTTTTGTTTTCAAGAATTTTAAGTCTTGTTTATATATTGCTTCACTAGTTCGAGGAGCACCTTCAATCTTTCCCGGATCAACATCAGAGCCGCAACCTAAAAGTAAAATTGAGCCAAAAAATAATATAAGTATTTTTTTAGAATATGCGGCCATTATCAATAAACACTAGTTGAACCATATTCTTCAATTAAATCG
>CEQY01396410.1_pt1 | contig 21839 bp, 18 predicted proteins | sample 361391 | NCBI WGS metagenome assembly CEQY01 (sample SAMEA2621075, study PRJEB7988) | marine metagenome | isolation source: saline water (ENVO:00002010), including | reverse complement strand
AGCAGTATCTATAATTTTATAGATATTATTTTTTATATAAATTTCTTCAGATACATAATCTCTGGTCGTACCAGCGATATCCGATACAATTGAGCGATTATCATTTAAAAGCGTGTTAAACAAACTACTTTTGCCTGCGTTGGGAAGACCCGCAATAGAAACTTCAGGTTTTAAAAGGTTAAAATTAGCATTCAAAGAGCGCTTATACAGTTTATTTATGGAGTCTTCTAACTGAATAAAAGTTTCTTTGAGATTAATATTGAATTGTTCTTCACCAATATCATCCAAAAAATCAAAACCCATCTCAATTGCTGATTTGTGGTTTAGAAATTTGTGGTACAGCTCTTCAAAGCTTTCTTTAAGATTTCCCGATAAAAGAGAATAACCTTGTTTAAGTGCGAACACAGAATTGGCATTCAGCAGAAGATCAAGTCCTTCAACTTCATTAAGAGTCATCTTTTTGTTGTTCAATGCTCTTAGTGAAAATTCACCTGGTTCGGCTTTTCTAATGTGGGTGTTATTCGTGATCAGTTCAATGATGCGAGTAACATTTAAAGGATTCCCGTGAACGCTAAGTTCAATTATATTTTCTCCATTATAAGACTTTGGAGCTTTAAACCAAACGAGGATAATTTCATCAATTACTTCGCCATTATCTAAAAGTCGACAAAAATAAGTTTTTTGAGATTCTATTGTGTTTAAATCCAATGACAAAAATGGGTTAAGCTCATCGAAATAGTCGAAGCCTGAAATTCTAATAACAGAAATCGCTGCTCGTGAGTGACCTGAGCTGCAGGCAATGATGGGTTGACTGCTGTCAGGACTCATCTAGCTCACACGTTTATAAACAAATAATTGTTGAAACATACCCATTACTGTTGAAATAAAAATATAGAGCGTTAAACCGGCAGGTAAGCTCATCATCATAAATCCAAAAATGAGTGGCATAAACATCATAATTTTTTGTTGAGTTGGATCAGCTGATGGACTAGGGGTCAATTTCATATTTAAGAACATGGCCAATGACATCAATATAGGAAGTACATAATAAGGGTCCATTTCACTAAGGTCTTTAATCCAAAAGATAAAAGGAGCATCAACTAACTCAACTGATGTATAGAGGACTTTATAAAAAGCAAAAAAGATTGGCATCTGTAGCAAGAGTGGAAGACATCCACCTAGTGGATTAGCACCGGCTTTTTTAAATAAAGCCATTGTTTCTTGTTGCATTTTTTGTGGGTTATCTTTATAGCGCTCTCTGATCTTAGTAAGTTCAGGTTGAATAACTTGCATCTTCTTCATACTTTTAAAAGATTTGTATTGAAGAGGGAAGGTAAGCATTCTTATAAAAATTGTAAGAAGAATGATGGCAACACCCCAGTTAGGAAAAATATCAAAGAAAAATTGAAGCCCTCTTAGAATCGGAACCGCAATGATTTCCCAAATACCAAAATCTACCGAAAGATTAAGGTTATCTCCCAACGCAAGCAAATCATCATAATTTTTTTGAATAAAAATCCGCTTGAAATTTAGACTCGTCATAAGTTCAGAAGAGCTTTGTAACCTAAAGGTTCCAAATTCTTTATCCCCTCTCTCTTCACCAAATGTTCTTACATTGACAATATTTTTAGATTCAAAAACGATGGCAAAAAAGTGATAGTCGTAATCAAGACCAAACCATTTTACTGGAATACCTCTGTATTCATCATCATCACCAATAGCAATATTTTCTAGTTCATTACCGTAAACCATGTATTGGTTGTAATGAGAAAAACTATCCAATTCAATCTTTTCTGATTTATTTAAGAATTCAAATGTAAATGGAGTTTGAGAATTGATGCTATACCTAAGCTCACCTTTTTTACTTAAACTTACAGAACCAGAATATTTATTATCATTAGAAACAATCTCAAAATTATGATCGGATACTTTTTTAAAGTTAAAATAAATACGTTTTCTATCGTTACCGCTACCTAAATAAAGAAATGTTTCAGTGTCGCCGTAGACATCAGGATAAACTTCTTTTGAGTTGATAGCTTGAGCAGAAATGACATCTAAGAAATTATTTAAAGTATAAGTGAACTCGTTTCTTGTGAGTTTAAAATTAGAAACCGTTTTATTAACTTTGGGTTGATCATCACTAATAAGATTTGAATTTGTCTTGTTTTCTGAGTTTTCAGCAGCTGATTTGGCAGATTGTTGAGAATCGCTGTTAGCCGCAGCTACCTTATTCTCTTGAGGAGTATAAGTAGGGGAGGGGAAAAAGTATTGCCAACCAAATAAGACTATACCAGAAAGAACAACGGCCAAAAGGGCCCTTTTAGAATCAGATTCCATTTAAATACTCCTAATTAAAGGAAATTAAGTATCATATTGAAACTAAAAAAGAAATTATGAAAGATTTAGTTCTTTGTATGATAATTCTAACTCGCGATAAATATCATCGAATGTGAGTTGATTTTTTTTAATATAACGAAAATTTAAAGTGAGAAGGAGATCAAAATTTTTAGACTTAAGGTCTGATTTTCTAAAAAGTTCTCTGAGCTTTCTTTTTATTTTATTTCTTTTGACAGCATTTCCTAATTTTTTTGAAACTGCTAAGCCAATTCTTGAATGTGAAAGTGAATTAGTTTTATAGAAGGACAAAAGCACTCCCGAGGAAGCAAGTTTTGTCCCGTGTTTTAAAGAATTAAAATCAGATTTTGATAATAATCGAAATTCTTTTGCGAAACCTTGATCAGGAATCTCAAATGACAATTATTTTGTACCAGTGGTTACAGTTAAACGCTTTCTACCTTTAGCTCTACGGGCTTTGATAACGTTTTTTCCACCAGCTGTACTCATTCTTTTTAAGAATCCATGCTTTCTAAGTCTTTTAAGTTTTTTAGGTTGCCATGTACGCTTACTCATAAGTATATCTCACTTTGATTAAAAATTTGAAAGTTCATTAGATACAAGAAGATAGTGCATGGGTCAATAAAAAATCCCTACGTGACTAAGAAAAAATAATATGGATGTTGAAAAAAATTTTTCCACATGCTAAAAAGCCGAACCGATTTACTCAAAAATTAAGGACCCTAATGAATAATGAATTTCCATTTAATCATTTTCTCAATTTTGACAAAAACAACAATAAAATCAATAACTTAAATACAAATAATACCCCTAAAACAGATTTCATGACCCAAGCACTACAAAGTGAGAATTCTGAAATAAAGCAAGAAAATCAAGAGGTTGGACAAGATTCTGAATTCCAAATGCTTTCCGATGAGATCATTTCTCAGTTGAAAAGTAGTCTAAGCCCTGAGAAATACAAGGCTTATTTTCTCAATACCTTCTTTGTAAACAATATAACTCATGAAGATGTAGAATTCTTAGTGACTAATAATTTTATAAAAAAAGTTATTAATAACAACTACCTACAACAAGTTAAAGATATTTTATTTAAGTGTCTTGGTAAACATTATAATGTTAAAATTGAAGTTATGGGTCATGGAACCAGTTCAAATCCAAGCCCATCCAATAACACCAGTCAAATGAACACAAAAGTTGAATCTGGTCAGCCTAAATTTAAATTGAGTAGTCAAAATAACGCTTCTAGACAAGAAATTGAGCAAGAAGTAGAGAGTGAATATATAAAATACAGCCACACTCCAAAGTCCATGGGTAGGATTGATAGAAGTAAAACTTTTTCTAATTTTGTTGTGGGACCCTCAAATAATATGGCTTATGCTTTTTCCCTGGCCGTGGCCAAAGATCCTGGAGCTGTTTATCCACAGCTTTATATTTATGGAAATTCAGGCCTAGGTAAAACTCATATTTTACACGCTCTTTGTAATAATATTATAGAGAATAAGCCTCATCTTAGAATTTGTTTTACTAATGCTAACGAATTTATGTCAGAGATGGTTGTGGCCATCCAAGGTAATAATATCGCTGAGTTCAGAAGAAAATATACTGAGTTAGTAGATTTGCTCATCATTGATGATATTCACGAGCTAAAAAATAAAGCACGTACACAATCAGAATTTTTCTTTATCTTTAATGAGCTTCAGAGCAAAGGGAAGCAACTTGTTTTTACCTCAGATAAACAACCTAGAGATATTAGTGGTATAGAAGATAGAATTAAAACCAGATTATCGAGTGCTTTACTTATAGATATTCAGCAACCTGATCTAGAGACTAGAATTGCGATCTTAAAGAAAAAGGCTAATGAAAAAGATATCTACTTAGATGATGAAGTCATTAATCTTATAGCCTCATGTGTGAAAACAAATGTCAGAGAACTTGAAGGCAATCTTGTCAAACTTGGTGCGTATTCAGACCTTATGAATGTTGATATAGACATTGAAATAGCTAAAAAACAATTAAATTTTAAAGAGAATAGTGACCATAAAGAAATAACCATAGATATCATCTCTAAAGCTGTTGCAGGATATTTTAAAATTGCAATCGGTGATATTAAAGGCAAGACAAGAAAAAAAGAAATAGCCTTAGCCCGTCATATAGCTATGTATATGTCTCATAAAATTCTTAAGAAAACCTTAGAGGATATTGGTGAATATTTTGATAACCGAGATCATAGTACTGTCATCCACGGTATTAGAAAGGTGCAAAATCTTATCAGTAAAGACTCTGGTCTTTCACAACAAATCTACGAAATAGAATCCAGACTTTAAAATTTTGTATAAAACAAAGTAGGGTGTTGTGTATAAAAAAAAGTTTTCAACAAATTAACAGTGTGTTGAAAAAGAAAAAACCTTAAAACAGTTTTACTTTTTCACAATGTAAAAAAAATGGTGAAAACTTTCTAAGAAAAGCCTCATTAATGTGTCACGTTAAAACAAATATGTAGGAGATGTGAAGAAACCTACAAAACTTTTAGAAATAATCTACATAAAAAAATATTTTTCATTAATATACGCAAAAACTAAATTCGTTTGGCCAGAAAACAAGATTATTATCATGTAAGAAATGGGATTAAGTTCTCGATTTTAATAAGTTTAGAAATGATTCCACAAGAATTTATCCCTATCATTATATATATTTTAAATATAAATATATATATATAAAGGATAACTCTGAAGCCTTGCTTGCTTATTTGAAAATAAAAAGCTAAATATTTGCCATTACAGAACATTGAGAAGGCTTATATGAACGTAAAAATTCAAACCTCAAAATTAAGAGAAGGTTTAAATAAAATACTCACGGTTATCGATAGAAAAAACTCTAGACCCATTCTGACAAATAACCTCGTGATTCTCAATGATACCAATTTAGAACTAATCGCAACCGATCTTGAAGTAACAGCAAAAGTCATTCTACCTGCTCAAGTCAATGGATCCGGTAAGTTTTGTATCAATACAAAAAACCTTTTTGATATTTTACGAGAACTGCCTGACGAGGAATTAACCCTGGAAGTTGAAAGTGAAGGTGGATTGCTTAAATTGAATTGCCAAAAAATTAATTATTCTTTGCTTATTAGTAATCCAGATGAATACCCACAAGTCAGCTTTGGAGACACTTCAAACAGTATTTCACTTAGCTCGAAAAACCTTTTAAATATAATTGCCAAGACTTCACATGCTATCTCAAATGATGAAACTCGAATTAATTTAAATGGGATTTATCTGCAAAATATTGAGAGCAAACTCAGAGCAGTTGCTATTGATGGGCATAGGCTAGCGTTACTTGATATACTCGATTTTAATTATGACAATCATGCGTTGAAAGATGGAATTATTATTCCTAAAAAAGGTATTGGTGAATTAAAGAAGTTAGCAGAAAGTAATCTTGATGGTGAAATAAAAATCAATATCGATGAATCGTTTATCTACGCTAACTCAAACGATGAATATTTTTTAAGTGTCCGTCTCATAGCTAGAGAATATCCTAAATATCAAACAGTTATACCATCTAAGACAACTCATACTTTGCTTATAGAAAAGAATATTTTTTATAATGCAGTCAAAAGAATTAAATTACTCTCTAATGAGAAAACCAATGGAATTAAATGTTCTTTTAGCTCTTCTGAGTTACTCATCACTGCTGATCACCCATCCTTAGGTCAGGCTAAAGAATCTATTCAAGTGGAATATGATGGTCCTGAGATGGAAATTGGTTTTAATGCCAGATATATGATTGATGCTTTATCTATTCTTGATGTGAATGAAATAATTTTCGAATTTAATAACGAATTAAGTCCCGTTATTATTCGCTCAAATGAAGAAGAAAATTTTCTTGGTATAATTATGCCTCTTAAGATTTAATGGAAAATTATTTTCTCTCTAAGATAGCTCTCACAAATTTCAGAAATTTAAATAATGATGTTGTTTCTTTTAAAAAAGGAATTAACTGCATCTTTGGAAATAATGGAAACGGTAAAACAAATTTACTTGAAGCTATTTATTATCTATCCCATAGAAAATCATTTAAAAAAAATATTAGTTTTCAACAATTGATTAATGTCGAATGCGAAACTCCAGAAATAACTTTTCTTAGTGTATTTTCAAATCATAAAAATGAAAGCTTATCTTATTCCGGAAAATTAAATAATTTAGGTTCAACCTGGTATTTAGATAATAAACAAACGAGAAAAAAATTAGAAACAAAATCTGTTTTTATTAATCCTTTTGATTCTTTTCTCTTTCATACCAATACAACTTTTCGTAGAACTTGGTTTGATCAGCATTTCTCCCTTCTAGATAAAGAATATAAGAGGGCGCTTAAGGATTTAAATGCCGCTTTGAGATTCCGTAATCAATTGCTCTCAAAAAAACCTTATGACTTTGAAAATCAGATTTTGGCTAATGATCATAGATACTGTGAACTAAACCTTTTTGTTTTACAAAAAAGACATTATTTATTGAACCAATTAAATGAATATCTCTCTGGGATTTTTAAAGAGATCTTTGACGAATCGCATTCTTTAAAATTAGAAATTGATAGTAAATGCAGCGGTTTAAATGTTCTGGAAATGCAAAATAAGTTAAAAGAAAAATTAGAAAAAGATAAAATAATTGGTCACTCAAATTTAGGTGTGCACCGCGATGAATATCTCTTTAATTTTGATGGATTTAACTCCTTTGAATTCTGTTCTTTGGGCCAACAAAAAATGAGCTTTCTAAGCTTGTTATTTGCCTATATAGAGCTTTTTCGGTATAAATTTAAGACTTACCCTATAGTTTTAATTGACGATGTTTCTGGGGAGCTAGATCGTAGTCGTTGGAATAACTTAATTGCCTTTTTAAAAAATAAGGAATTTCAAGTTTTCATCACTACGGCCAATGAGAATTTTAAGAAGGAACTTGAAAAAATTGAGGAAGCTCAAAAGATCTTTATTACCGATGGGGCAGTGGAGATCTCATAATTTAAAGGGAGATTTATCTTATGGATCAAAATACTGATTCAATATCCAAAGTAAAAAATAACTACACAGCTGATAATATTAAAATCTTAGAAGGACTTGAGGCGGTTCGTAAAAGACCAGGTATGTATATTGGTGACACTGCTAATAGAGGGTTTCATCATTGTGTATATGAAATTGTAGATAACGCCGTAGATGAAGCACTAGCCGGATACTGTACTGAAATCAAGGTGATCATACATGTCGATAATTCTGTAACTGTCGTCGACAATGGAAGAGGAATTCCAGTTGGTATTCACCCAACAGAAGGTGTGAGTGCAGCAGAAATCGTTTATACAAAACTCCATGCCGGTGGAAAGTTTAATGAAGAAGGTGGAGCCTATAAAGTCTCTGGTGGTCTTCACGGTGTTGGTGCTGCTGTTGTTAATGCCATGAGTAGCACGCTGAAATTAGAAATTAAAAAAGAAGGAAAAGTTCACGAAGTTGAATTTAATAAAGGAGTCGTAAAAGCTCCCCTTGCAGTTGTGGGTGAATGTGACCCTGAAGAATCTGGGACGGCGGTAACTTTTAAATTAGACCCTGAATTATTTGAAGTACATGAATTTGATTATGACCGTCTTTCAAACCGTTTTAGAGAAATGGCTTTTCTTAATAAAGGGTTAAAAATTGTAATCAAAGATGAAAGAACAGAAAAAAAAGAAGTCTTTCATTTTGAAGGTGGATTAGCCGAATTTGTTCTCTATCTCAATAGAGCGAAAAATGCTGTTCATAAAAAACCAGTCTATTTTTTCCATTCCCGAGATGATTATGAAATCGAAATTGCTATGCAATGGACGGATTCATATTCTGAAACTCTTACCGGTTATGCAAATAATATTCATACTCCGGGTGGTGGAACTCATGTTTCAGGATTTAAAACAGCCTTAACTCGTGTTCTTAATAACTATGCTAAAGACAATAATCTTATTAAGGGTAAAATATCATTGACCGGTGATGATATGAGAGAAGGGTTAACAGCCATTATATCAGCAAAGTTAGCTGATCCTCAGTTTGAAGGGCAGACTAAAGATAAACTGGGCTCTAGTGAAGTTGAAGGTATCGTCAATTCACTTGTGGGTGAAAAGTTTAAACAATTTTTAGAAGAAAACCCAAGTGTTGGTAAAACAGTTATTAGAAAATCTGTTGATGCTGCCAGCGCACGTGAAGCTGCAAGAAAAGCGAGAGAATTGACCCGAAGAAAATCAGCTATGGACTTTGCAGGCTTGCCAGGAAAAATGGCAGATTGCCAACAAAAAGATCCAGCTGTGTGTGAAATTTACATTGTTGAGGGTGACTCAGCAGGTGGATCGGCAAAACAAGGTAGAGATAGAAAGCATCAAGCAGTCTTGCCTCTTAAAGGTAAAATTCTTAATGTTGAAAAAGCACGCTATGATAAAATGCTAGCGAATGATGAAATTAAAATGCTGGTTCAAGCCATGGGAACTGGTATTGGAAAAGATAATTTTGATGTCTCAAAACTCCGTTATCATAAAATAGTTATTATGACTGATGCGGATGTTGATGGGTCTCATATTCGTACTTTATTACTCACGCTCTTTTATCGCCAATTTCCTGAAATTATCGAAAGAGGTCATCTCTATATCGCTCAACCTCCACTTTATAAATATAAGAAAGGAAAACATGAACGTTATTTAAAAGATGAGAGAACTCTTGAGAAATTTTTAATTAACAATGCTCTTTCAGATGCTGAGATAAAAATAGATGGAGAAAACAAAGATAATAACGATGTGAATACCATTTTAAATAAATTTAAAGCCTTCAATAATGTTTTAAATTCTTATGATAGAACGTTTGATAAAGATTTACTCAGAAAGATTACTGAGCAAGGTAAACTTGATGTGGCTAACCTTAAGGCCAAAAATGTCTTAGAAGGTATTGTTGATGAGCTTAATCAGTACTTTAAAGATAACGAAACAAAAACCCTCAAAAAGTATTCTTTTGAAATTGAAGAAGATCCTGCCCATGAGTCTCATATGGTGAGAGTCACAATTGAAAGTTCGTTGAGAACGAAGAAATTTAAATTAACTCACCATTTTATTGATTCAACTGAGTATGCAGATCTTTTCAACCATTTTGAAGGGATTAAAAATTATATCAATTCACATTTTGAGATTAAAACTGAAAAGTCTGAAGATAGTTTTGATAGTCTTGCTGATTTTTCTGAATTTGTCATAAAATCAGCTAAGCAAGGGGCTTATATCCAACGTTATAAGGGATTAGGTGAGATGAACCCGGATCAGCTTTGGGAAACAACCATGAATCCAGAAAATAGAACACTTCTTCAAGTTAAGATTGAAGATACTATAGATGCGGATCAAGTTTTTTCTGTCCTGATGGGTGATCAAGTTGAACCTAGACGTGAATTTGTTGAGAGTAATGCTCTTAATGTTAAAAATTTAGATATTTAGCAGCAAGGAAGTTAAAGAATGAGTGATGACAATAATACAACTGGTGGCGGAGAACATAACCACGGGAATATTTCACCTCTTCTCATACAAGAAGAGATGCGCGAATGTTATTTAGATTATGCAATGAGTGTCATTGTAGGGCGTGCCCTTCCTGATGTTCGAGACGGTTTGAAGCCAGTCCACAGACGTGTTCTATATGCCATGCACGTCTTAAATAATTATCATAATAAGCCATTTTTAAAATCAGCAAGAGTCGTTGGTGATGTTATTGGTAAATATCACCCCCATGGAGATTCTTCTGTTTACCAAGCCATTGTTAGGCTCGCTCAAGATTTTTCTATGCGCTATCCTGTTGTTGATGGACAAGGAAATTTTGGTTCAATAGACGGGGATAATGCTGCAGCTATGAGATATACCGAAGTCAGAATGAAAAAACTGGCAGAGGAAATGCTTAAAGATATCGAAAAAGATACAGTTGAGTGGCAACCTAACTATGATGATTCTCTTACAGAACCAAGAGTTCTTCCTACAAAAATTCCAAACTTATTAGTTAATGGATCTGCGGGTATTGCAGTCGGTATGGCCACAAATATCCCACCTCATAACCTTTCTGAAATCACAGAGGGATTAAAACTATTATTAGAAAACCCTGACACAAGTATTGATGAACTCATGCAAGTTATTCCTGGACCTGACTTTCCTACGGGAGCAAGTATTCTAGGAACAAGTGGAATTAAATCAGCTTACCATACTGGGAAAGGTGTAATTCAAATTCGTGCAAAAGCAGAAATAGAAATCCACGGTAAGCAAGAACGCGAACGAATTGTAGTTAATCAAATTCCTTATCAAGTTAATAAAGCAAAGCTTATTGAAAAGATTGCTAAATTAGCCTCAGACAAAGAAATAGCTGGTATTTCAGATATCAGAGATGAATCAAGTAAATTAGGTATTCGCATCGTTATTGATATAAAGAGGGGTGAACCTGCTAATATTATTTTAAATAAACTTTATAAAGCAACACAATTACAAGTTTCTTTTGGAATCATTTTCTTAAGTATTAAAAATGGCCAACCAAAAGTTATGAACCTTAAAGAACAGCTTCAGTGTTTTATTGATCATAGACGTGAAGTTGTGATTCGAAGAACAATGTATGAACTCAAAAAGGCTAAAGCTAGAGCTCATATTTTAGAGGGTTTAAAAATTGCGGTTGAAAATATCGACGAAATAGTCGAGATGATCAAAAAATCTGAAGGACCAGCTCAGGCCAAAGAAAAATTAATGAACGGCTATAAGATGTCTGATATTCAGGCTCAAGCTGTTCTTGATATGAGACTTCAAAGATTAACAGGTCTTGAGCGCGACAAGATTATTGCCGACTATGAAGCTATTATGAAAGAAATAGCTCGTTTGGAAGAAATCTTAGGTTCAGAAGATTTAATTAGAGGAATTATCGGAGATGAATTTTCTGAAATTCTTGAAAACTATGGCGATGAAAGAAAAACTGATATCGAAGCTATGGCCGATGAGATTGAAATTGAAGATCTTATTAAAAACGAAGAAGTTATTGTAACGATTACTCATAAAGGTTATCTAAAAAGAATGCCGGTAGACACATATAAAGCCCAAAAACGTGGTGGAAAAGGTGTAAAAGGTGCTTCTAGTGAAGATGATTTCTTTACAAGTATATTTACAGCAGAAACTCATAATCAACTTATGTTCTTTACCAATAAAGGGATTGTTTACACCCTTAAAGTTTATGAGATTCCAGAGGGTTCTAGAACTTCAAAAGGAAGAAATATTGTTAATTTACTTCCACTCAAACAAGACGAAAAAGTAAAAGAGATTATTGCGGTACCTAAAGATTTCGAAAACCATTTCTTAGTGATTGCTACAGAAAAAGGAATCGTAAAGAAAACTAAACTTGATGAATACAAAAATGTTAAGCAATCTGGTATTAGGGCCATAAAAATCAATGAAGGTGATGGGGTTCTCGCAGTAAGAGTTACAGATGGAACAAAAGACGTTTTAATTTGTTCAGACACTGGAAAAATAATTCGCTTTGCTGAATCAGACTGCAGGCCTATGGGAAGAGTTTCTCAAGGGGTAAAAGGTATAGCTTTAAGCGGCGACGAAAAAGCTATTGGAATGTCCATTATTGATGATGGTATGGAAATACTTAGCGTCACTGATAAAGGCTATGGAAAGAGGTCACAAGCAGAGGAATATAGAAAACAATCTCGTGGCGGAAAAGGTATTATCGCCATGAAATTAACCAGCAAAACTGGAAATATCGCACAAATTAAGCCGGTTTCTGAAAGCGATGACTTGATGATTATTACCAATAATGGACAAGTTATTAGAACGAAAATAGCAGGTATCTCATTGCTAGGTCGAAATACTCAAGGTGTTCGTCTTATTAATTTAAAAGAAGGTGAGAACGTTGTTGCTGTTGAAAAGATTGTAGAGACTGATGATGAAGAAGAGGAAAGCTAATATTTTAAAACTATTAGCTTTTATACTTCTTACCAGTTGTGGTTTTTCCTCAGGACTTTATACTGATATTCTTGAAGCTCAAGATCATATGGCAAAACGAGAGTTTCCTAAAGCTGTCGAAGTCTATGAATCTATATTACAAAAAAAACCTTCGAAAAACGTTGCTATCAAAATAAATTTTCAACTTGGTGAAGTCTATTCTATTTATTTAAATAATTACGATAAAGGTATTTATTACTTTCAAAAGATTGTTGAAGATTCCAATGAACCTTCTTGGCAAATAAGGGCACTGGAAAAATTAGGTAATATATATTTTAACGAATTGAAAGAGTATACGAAGTCAGAAAAACTTTACCAAAAATTAGAAAGCTTTTATCCGCCTCTTGAGAAGGTGAATTTTTATAGTTTTAGAAAAACACTGAGTAAATTTCATCAAAAAGAATACAAGATAGCGATAAAAGAATTTGATAAAATCATTGATAAGAAAGATGAAAATTATAGCATTAGATCTTATTTTTATATAGGCCTTGCTTATTTTTATCAAAAAGACTATCAAACAGCGATTACCAATTGGTTTGAATACCTCAAAAGAGAATCCCGAAAAGATCTTATTGTAGAGACAAAGTTTTTGATTGCTAACGCTTATGAGAGCTCTGAAAAACTAAAAGAGGCATATAATATTTATTATTCTATTCTCGGGGTGTACCCTAATACTGAAGTTATCCAGAGCCGTTTAAACTCGCTCTATGAGAGAAGGGTGGCACGTAAAAGATGAGCAATGACAAACCAAATATTATCAAAATCTTAGGGATAGGACTTGGTCTTCCTAGTGCAATTTTAAGTACATTCTTTGTCATATATTATCTTATCGAGTCTGATGTCATTCCAGCATATTTGGGTCTGCTTATTTTAGTGGTCACAGTTGTCTATTTCTTTTATCTCATGATTAGGTTTACAAAAAATAAATCATGAACTTCGATGGCTTCTATTTTCCCCGCTACATTCTAGCTAGTTTAGCTAATTGGTGTTTTCTCATAATTTTTTGCGGCACAGAGGAGTTGCTGACTACATTTTTATTTTTGCTCTGCATTGTTTTTAATCAGTTATGCCTGGCCATTGTCATTGCAGATATGATTGAACTTGCCCCCAATAAAACCATTTTTCCGACTTGGCTATTAGCGTTATTAAAATTTTTAATTTTGATAGCTGCGTTCATCTTTGGTCTATTTTACCTGGAAAAATATGTGATTTTTCTACTCTTAAGTTACTTATTTCAATTGATTATTCTCGTTTTAAGTACTAAAAGAGTAGTTAAAAAAAATTAAGGATTTTGCATGAAATTATCACTAATCATCGCACTACTAATAGCGAGTGTTAATGCCATGGCCGCAGGTGGGTTCACATGGTTAGGTCATTTTTCTGAAGACCTCAAGCATGGATTAACATTTTATGGTTTAAACGAAGTTCCTTCAATCGAACATGTTGTGACAATCATCTTCGTATCAATTATTTTTCTCATTGGCGGATTTATTTATAGATTAAAAACGAAGTCAGTTGAAGAAAGTGTTATTCCTGATAGTGGAATTAGCTTTAGAAATATCATGGAAGCGATTGGAGATTTTATTTATAATCTCGCAAAAAATACAATGGGTGAATCTCAAGCTAAAACTTATTTTCCACTCCTTGTTTTTTACTTCATGTTTATTTTCTTTAATAACCTTTTTGGATTAATTCCAGGATTTTTACCAGCAACTGAAAACTTTAATACGGGTTTCGCTGCAGGGATCTTAATCTTTATTCTCTATAACTGGGAAGGTATTAAGGCTCAAGGTTTAATCGGCCACTTAAAACATTTTGCTGGTCCAATGCTTGCTATGGCGCCTCTTATCTTTGTTTTAGAAATTATATCCCATGCCATGAGACCTTTAACACTAGGTCTTAGGTTGCACGGAAATATGTTGGGAGACCATACTGTTCTAGGTATTTTCTCTGACTTAGTTCCGCTATTTATACCCATACCTTTTTATATTCTTGGTATGTTTGTTTGTTTTATGCAAGCGTTTGTATTTACACTTTTAAGTATGATTTATATAGCAATGGCGGTTGAAACTCACGATCATGAGGAAGAACACGCCCACTAATTTTTAAGGAGATTTAAAATGGAAGGAACAGCATTAATCGCAATCGGTTCAGCATTAGCAATTGGTTTAGGAGCACTTGGTGGAACTTTTGCTCAAGGTAAAGCTGCATCTGCTGCACTTGAAGGAATCGCAAGAAACCCAGAAGCACAAGGTAAAATCTTTACTCCAATGCTTTTAGGTATGGCACTTATCGAATCACTAGTTATCTTAGCATTCGTTATTGCCTTCATGCTTCAAGGTAAACTTTAGTCTATAAATAAATAGTACTAAATATAAACCCTGTTTTTATTTGATTAGAAACAGGGTTTTTTTATGTCCAACTCACAATCTCATTTAATAAATATAACATTCCCTGATAGCTAGCTTTATTTTTCCCATACAGATCAAAAGCTGTACCATGATCTACACTCACTCGATAGAACGGAAGACCCAGGCTTAAATTTATACCACAAAGACCGTTTTTAAGTTTAAAGGGTCCCAGCCCTTGATCATGGGAAGCGTAAATTAATAGTTGGTGCTTTTCTTTTGGTTGAAAATGAATAGTATCTGCAGGGAAGGGTCCAGAAAATACAATATCCTTAAACTCTTTTTGCAGCCTCTGAATAGCTTGAGATATATTATTGTCAATTGTTGATATTAAACCACCTTCACCACAGTGAGGATCAATACCACTAAAGCGAATTGAATTTATTTTTTTAATTTTTTGCAGGCCATAGACTGAAGAGATGACTTTATTCACTACAAAATCTACTGTGAGTTTATCGCATACATCAGCAATCGAGATATGATCACTCAGCAACAGAATATTATCATTAGGTGAGAGAAAGCTCATACCGATATCATCTTTTTGATAATGATTTCTAAAGAACTCGGTATATCCATTTACATTCTTCTCTTCAAAAATAATCTGATCCTTAGAACTTGGTAGAGTAAGTAAAATATCTTTATCTGTAATGATCTCAAGAATTTCCATTAAGCTATCTGTTGTTGGATTTTTAGCTTTCTTTATAAAACTAACCTGAAGTTGAGAATGTACTAGTTTGAGTGTGTCTTTTGCGACTTCATGATTTATAGCAATGGAATCTAGGGTTTTTATGAGGCTCGATCTATCGGCAAAGAGATGAAACTTTTTTTGATCTGTTGGACTTAGCGTGAGGAAAGCTTTAATGAATATTTCTAGACCAACTCCACTTTCATGGCCTTGGCTGACATAAATCATAAATTATCTAAGATATAGTAATTGAGAGCTTCTCTTGAAAACCAGTTTTTTGATAATTTCATAGATCTTTCCATAAAAAGTCTATTATAAATTGCTTCCTTAGCTCTTAGAAAATCTTTTGAATCAATAATTTTTTTACTGATCAAATAAAAAGAATGGTACCTGTTATCAATAAGTATAGGCTTAGAGAATTTCTTTTCATTAGTATTTCTCAGTACATTCCTGATATTCTTAGGCACATCTTCACCGGCTAATTTACCAAGGCTGTCCATTTCAATTTCACTGTAAATTTCCGGAAGATTTCCATTTTCAATGTATTTCTCTAACACACTTGGCATGCGAGCAATATCTTCTTTTTGAAGCTTATCTTTTTTAATATTATAGTCAATAACTTCATAGATATAGTTAATAGTTTTTTTACTCTTTGTATTTTTGTAATATTCCGTTTTGAGCTCTTGGTCCGTTATGGTGACTAGAGGGGCAATAATTCTACGGTTAAAAATATTGTATTCCATTGCGTCTCTAAGAATTTCAAAATACTCGTTGAAGGTGATCCCTTTCGAATTTAAAAACTGAAGTAATTGATCACGTGAAAGCTGAAGTTGTTTTTGAGTTTCATTAATACGATCTTCAACTTGGTCATCAGAGACTATAAAACCCAATTCTTCAAGTTTGTTTTTTATAATGAATGAATTTTGCAATAGTCTTAGAACTTCTTTGTTTGAATACTTATCTTGAGTAAAAATAAAAGGAGCTATTTCTTTTCTAACGGGAATAGTGTTTTTCACTCTTTCAACTTCTGAGAGAGTGAAAATTTTATCATTTATAACACCTGCTACCTTATCAATTAACTTTGAGTGAGTATAAGTTGAAAGTATAAATGTCAGCAGGATTAAAAACTTCATTATATTTTAAGATCTTTTTTATTTATTTTAACGTTGGCCTTGGCCCTAAGTTTATCAAAATAGTTTTCAAGAATTTCATCTCTTTTAATGTCATAGACAATTTTTTTATAGAGATCTTGGTCTATTTGCTTATATTCTTTTTTTCCAGTGATTTTAACTATATGAATACCATATTGTGAGCGGAAAGGTTCAACTATAGTTCCAACCTTTTTCCCTTTGATTGCTGAGTAATACTCAGCTGAGAGTCTTGTCGCTGGTTGATAGCCTAGATCTCCTCCTGCTTGTGAAGTAGAAGTTTGTCCATATTGCTGAGCAAGAGCTGTAAACTTCTCAGGATCTTTTTTAAGCTCATTGTGAATATTTAAAGCTTTTTCAAATACTTCAGCGACTTCATCTTTAGTGGGCTGAGCTCTAAGTCTCAACAAGATTTGGGAGGTTCTGTATTCTGGATTATCGTTGTAATAAGCCTTGATATCTTTTTCTTTTACATCGATTTTTTTAAGAAGTGGCGTAATTTCTTTTGAAATATAAGCATGGTACATAACATCATTCATCTTCTTTTTAACTTCAGGCTGTTTGTCCATATTCGCTTTTTTAGCAGATTCAATACCAATAATTCTATTTATAAGATCGTTGAGTGAACTCTCTAGTGTAACTTTCCTATTAGCTCTAACAAACCTTAAGTTTTGTTCGTGATACATCATTAGAGTAGACTGGTTAATCTTTTTTCCATTTACAGTTGCCACTACAGGATCTTTATCATTTGCAAAAGTGGCAAAACTTAAAATGAAAATTAAAATACATAATACTCTCATAAAACTTTCCTAATTTTAGGGGTAATATTAATCTTTTATTTGCTGAGCTAAATATTCAGCAAAATCTACTAAGTCATTGATTTTTATTTTATCTTTAAATTTACAATTAATCGAGAAATCTGGATTAATTTTATATATTTTTGGTCTTTTCATAAATAACTCTAAAACTTTGTCTCGCATTGCGCTATTTTCATTCAATTCTTTTTCATTGAAATTTATTGTAACGCTATGTGACCTACAATTCAATTTGTCTATGCAAGTTCTTTGTAAAATTATTCGTATATATAGTACCTCAAATAGGTTAGATAACTCTGATGGTAACTGACCAAATTGATCAGAAATCTCTTCTTTGTAGTCTTCCAAGAGCTGGGCCGAGCGAGTATTTGAAATTTTCTTATAATATTTCAATCTATAGGAGGAGTCTTCAATATATTCTTTAGGTATAAATGCAGAAAAAGGAGTGATAATTTCAATATCTTTGAACTTAGCTTGTTCAGTTCCCTTTAGGGTATTAATAGTCTCTTCTAGTAATTCCATATATAGCTCCAGGCCGATATCACTCAAATGACCTGATTGCTCTGGACCTAGAATATCACCTGAGCCTCTGATTTCTAAATCACTTGTTGCCAAGGCGAAGCCTGAACCTATAGAAGAGTTTTGAGAAATTGCTTTCAGGCGTTTTGCCGCTATTTCTGAAAGGGGCTTGAGTTTAGGAATTGTAAAATAGGCATAAGCTTTTTTATCAGAACGCCCAATTCTTCCTCGGAGTTGATGAAGTTGAGAAAGGCCATAAGTGTCAGCTCTATCAATGATCATTGTATTAGCATTGGGTATGTCTATACCTGACTCGATGATAGTGGTTGAAATGAGAATATCATATTCGTGTTTATAAAAAGCAGTGATTCTTTTTTCAAGCTCTCTTTCACTAAGTTGGCCGTGGGCATAAATTATTTTTGCTTTAGGAACTAAGTTTCTGATTTTAGAGGTAAAGCTTTCAATATCACTCACTTTATTATGAACAATAAAAACTTGTCCCCCTCTATTAAGTTCTTTCTCTAAAGCGATGCGGATAGTGTTTTGATCCTCTTTAATAAGATATGATTTTATAGACTGACGTTTTGGAGGCGGAGTCTTAATAATAGATAAATCTTTTAAACCAATAAAAGAGAGCTGAAGAGTTCTTGGTATGGGAGTCGCGGTAAGCATGAGTGTGTCGATGCTTTCACGGAAGAGCTTTAACTTTTCTTTATGGGCCACACCAAATCTCTGTTCTTCGTCGATGATCATAAGTCCCAGATCTTTAAACTTAACACTATCTGAAAGTAATTTATGAGTACCTATGATGATATCTATCTTACCTTCTTCTAAAAGTGATAGAGTTTCTTTAGCCTGTTTGGCAGATTTAAACCTAGAAATATAATCTACATTCACTGGAAAATCTTTAAAGCGCTCTTTAAAAGAAGTAAAATGTTGTAGCGCCAATACGGTAGTCGGGACAAGTATACAAACTTGCTTGCTATCTAAAACTGCAGCATAAGCTGCTCTCATCGCAACTTCTGTTTTTCCGAACCCAACATCACCGCAGACGAGTCTGTCCATTGGTTGTTTTGAACTCATATCAGAATAAACATCTTCAATCGCCTTTTTCTGATCTGGTGTTTCGATAAATCTAAAAGACATCTCAAATTCTGTGAGTTCTTTTTCTGGGCAACTAAAAGCATGACTTTCTTTAAGCTTTCTTTTGGCATGTAATTCTAATAATGAGAAGGCGAGTTTCTTAATTGATTTAGCAGCTCTTTGTTTTGCTAAATCAAATTTCCGTGTTTTTAAATTGGCCAGTGCTACCTCAGAGCTTGAGCTTGCATATTTTTGTAAAACAGACATTTTATAAACAGGAACATAAACTTTATCTTGATCTTTATATTCGATAACTAAAAAATCATTTGTTGTGTCATTAAGAGTTATCGTTTCTATTCCCTGATATTTCCCAACCCCGTGTTCTTTGTGTATGAGAAAGTCTCCAGGCTCCAGCGTAGAAAAAACCTCTGCAAACAAATCCTCCTGGCTTGTAGCAGGTTTAGAGAATTTTTTTGTTTTTTGTGCATAGAAATCAGCTTGGCTTAGAAAAAATAAATTCTCGTTTTTGTAAATGAATCCTTTGTTTAAACGATCTTTGACATAAGTGATGCTGTTCTGACTTATAGAAGGCTCATGATGATCTAAAAAATGAGAAATTTCTGCTTTAAAATTTTCGTCAGAATAATAAATTAAAAAATCAGAGTTTCTATGCTCAGAAACCTTTCGTGACAATATATCGAGTTTTTGAGATTTATTGCCATTAAGATTAAGCTGTTCAATATTTAAATTAATTGTATCATCGTTATTAGAAATTTCGACCTGAAGGGGATTAATCTTTATGGAGTCTAAATTATTAATACTCGTTTCAAAGTCATAGACTTGTTGTGGCGATGGTTTGAGTCTATTTTCATCATCAGGATTCAGGTTTTCATATCTATTAACGAGCTCTTCTCTAAAAGTTTCTAATGAAGATTCAAGATTTAAAAAATCGAAAAAATAAATTTGATGTGGATACAAATAATTGAGTAATGAAAATGATTCCTCAAAAAAATAGTGAATAAAATTAGGTAGTTCATCAAAAAAAACGCCATCATTCAAAGCATGAAAAATTTTTTGTCTATTTTTGTAAAGATTTTCTTCAGTGTGCTTCGGCCTTGGAAAATTTTCTTTAAAATGACTGATAAAATCATTATTAAGTAAAGATGAATAACCGGAGATTATTTCAATATTTTCCTGAGGCTCTTCTCTTATTGTTTTATTTGTACGTAAATTAATATTATGAATATCTTCAATGAGTTCATCGAAATAATTTAATCTGACTGGATGGGAACCAATCGGGTATATATCAAAAATTTCTCCTCTTTTAGCAAAAGTCCCAGGCTCTTCAACGCTAATGGCTTGACTATAGCCTCGCTTCACTAACTCAGACACGAGTTCTTCCCTGGGGAGAATATCATCTTTTGAAATAAGAAAAGTTTGATTGAGAAAAAAATCTTTTGGGGGGTGTTTATACAAAAGATCTTTAATCGTTATAATTAAGATATCAAAATCACCAATAAAAAACTTATACAAAACTTCGCTTTGTTCATTTAAAAAAGACTGACTTTGAATGATAGAGCTGTAGATCTCCCAATCCTTCGCAGGCATTTGGATAGTGTTGTAGTGCTGTCGCAATAGCTGATAGTTTTTGTCTGCAATCTCATAGTCTTGATAAACAAAAATTTTTTTACTTTCACGGTTATCTGTAGGACATAAGTTTTGAAGTACAGAAAATTGATCAGAATCTATTCCATTTATTACCAGACTTTTTTTGTCTTCAATTTGCTTGAGCAAAGATAATTTGGATTTGTTATTTTTTGACATAAAATTTCCAAAATATAATTAGTTCGCTATTCTATAACAAATTCAAAAGGATATAAATGGCTAATTTACTTTTAGTTTTCTGTTTATATTTTCTGCTTTCGACTTTACTTGCATTGTTTTTTGTAAAGCCGAGTAGATATGTAAAAAAGAATTTAATAAAATTTACCTATTGCTTTAAGTTATCAAAGCTTTTGACTTACTCTTTACTCATTCTGTTGGCCGTAGTCGTCACAGAAAAATTTAATACAAGTATATATTTGTCTAAAATAGGGTTAATGGTATCTGTTATAGGTTTATCTATTCTATTAGTCATTACGGAAGTAAAAAATGCTCAGCGATAACTTGGCTATCATTTATACAAACCTCTCACTTATTATCTTGGTAGCACTTGCTGACTTTTATCTAAGTGAAATTACAACGATAAAAAAATTTACGAGAACAAATTTTTTCTCTGAGTTGGTCTATTCTTTGTTGTCTGTAATTCGAAAAATGTTTGGCTTTCTATCATTCAGTAAACAAAGACGAGTAAGTATCGATGTTTTTATAAAAACAATTCTTTTAAATTTCTTAGTTTTTATGTCATTACATTTTGGAGTCGTTAATCAGGATGTATCTATTTATTTAATACTCGCAGTATTGGCCATAACCAATTTCTTGCTCATCATGAGTAACTCTTTGCAGAATAATGTTTATAATTTTGATTATGCCCTCTCAAATCTGACTTACAGAGTTCTTCTTTCAATGTTAATACTGTTGGCTTTGAATGCTTTCACTTTCTCTCATTGGATGTTGGTGCTTTTTTTGCTTATATTGGTAGCAGTTAACTTGAGGTTTCAAGGAAAGAAAACTTCTTTGCTCGTTACTTTTTTTAATCAATTCATTATTTTGTTTCTTTGCACTGTTTTTTACACATCGACAGGAATGTTTATCACGGGTATTTACTTTGTTGATGTATTAGTACTCGCTTTCACATGTATAATTTTTAAAAATT